>ERZ1034984.297-NODE-297-length-56430-cov-9.162909_pt1 | contig 56430 bp, 53 predicted proteins | sample MGYA00520589_ERZ1034984 | MGnify/ENA primary metagenome ERZ1034984 (study PRJEB33766, sample SAMN09781790) | gut metagenome | biome: gut microbiome | host: Homo sapiens | place: Madagascar | study: EMG produced TPA metagenomics assembly of the PRJNA485056 data set...
ACCCATGAGCATCTCCTTCGCTCTACGCGATGTGCCCCGTCGCAGCCTCAAGCGCGCTGTCTTCTCCGGGCACATCACTTCGCCCTAACAACTGCTCTTAGTGTACATCACCTGCATGCTTGCTTGGTTCCGCAGGGCATGCCTGTCCTTGGTTCCGTGCCGCGGACGGCCCTTCATCTTCCGCGGGCGCCATGTCCCCTCGACCGTCAACCTTCGAGGTCACGGCCGTCAGCGAGTCGGACATGTCTGCCGCCTTCTTCTTTACCCAGGGGCGCACACGGCGCAGCATCTCAAACGTCTCGCCGTACTGGGTGAACCTGAAGCGCGGGTCGCGCATGGACTTGCGCTCGTAGCCCGACCACGTGTCGCGCCAGGCACCCCTCAGCTTGAGCTGCAGCTCCTCACGCACCGCAGGGTCTGCAATCGCCTTGATGTTTTCCATCAGACCGTCTTTGAAATCAACAAGCGTGTCGAGGGCATCATGCGCCCGCTCCGAAAGATCGGAAACAACGCCCTGAATGCCACGTACCTTCTCGAGCATGCCCCGCATATGAATGAAGCTTGCCGTGAGGTCTACCGCAAACACGACAGACGCGGCGGTCGTCGCCATCACGAGCGCCTGCGCGGGCACAAGGTCGAACAGGCCCTCCAGGGCGGGCTGGGCAAAGAAGTTCACACATAGCATGAGCGAGCTGAACAGGAGCAACCCGGGCACGCAGATGCGGCCGTTGATGTTGAGCGGGATGTTGGAGTAGTCCCACCAACGCGCATGGAACATGCGCTCCATCACCCAAGAGGTCGAAAACTCAAGGACACCCGCGGCAAAGAACCCCACCACAAACTGAACGAGGGGGTCGGTCAGGTGCGAGAGAAACAGCACCGCCAGAAGCGCGCCGACGCCGTAGATGGGACACACCGGACCAAACGAGAACCCTCGGTCGACAAAACGATGGTGCTGGAAAAGCGAGATGATGACCTCGAAGAGCCAACCTGCAAACGAATAGGCGAAGAAGGACGCCACCATCCGGGCGACCCAATACACCAAAGCGAAATCAAAGCCCGCAAGCTGATCCAAGCTACCGCACCCCCTCGCGAACGAGGTGCTGCGCAGGCACAATGACGAGACCAGCAGGCGTCACGCCCAAGTCGACATCGGGCATGTAGAGAGCGGCAAGCCGACGCAGCGTGGGATACGCCAGCTCCGAACGCATGAACGTCTCGTGCGAGGCGCACACCTTGTCGGCGCAGGTCACAAACCATCCCACGCTATATCGCGGGGGTGTGGGGTTGATCGGGAACATATGGCAACGGATTGCGTCGCATTCGCGCTCGGTGAGGTCGGGATAGTCCTCAAGCGCGTTCGCCAGCGCACGGGCCGCATGATGGGTGGCATGCCCGGCGCTGCTGTCGCCACGCACATGCCAGTCATAAAGGTAGTAGTCATGCAAGAGCGCCGCGCGACGAATCTCAAGCAGATGCTCAGTGCACCCAAAGACACGCGCCATGGTGTCGGCGCGGGCAGCAACGGCAAGCGAGTGCAGCAGCGTCGAGGTGCTTCCATGCTGCACAAAACCAGCCTCAAGACGCAGCCTGCCTGCGTCGATGACTTCATGCGCATACGCGAAGAAGTCCTCGGCATGACGCTCTATGCCTGAGGTTGACATGGCCATCCTTTCCCTTCGATCCGTTCAGGCGCTTAGGCTACCCCACATACAGCCGCTTCGCATCACGCACAACAAAAAAGCGGTCCCGCAGCCAAATTGGTTGCAGGACCGCCTTGTCACACAAAACGATGCAAGAAGACTAGCAAACACCCTGGGCGAGCATGGCATCGGCGACCTTCACGAAGCCAGCGATGTTGGCACCCATGACGAAATCGCCCTCGTGGCCGTACTTGCGGGCGGCGTCGTCGCAGGTGTGGTAGATGCCGCGCATGATCTCCTCAAGCTTGGCATCAACCTGCTCGAAGGTCCAGGACAGGCGCTCAGAGTTCTGCGACATCTCCAGACCAGAGGTGGCCACGCCACCGGCGTTGGCAGCCTTGCCGGGGAAGAAGGCAACGCCGTTGGCCTGGAAGTACTCGGTGGCGTCGAGCGTGGCGGGCATGTTGGCGCCCTCGCCCACGACCTTGCAGCCGTTGGCGACCAGGGCCTTGGCGTCAGCGAGGTGCAGGGTGTTCTCACGAGCGCAGGGCAGCGCGATGTCGCAGGGAATCTGCCAGACCTCGCGGCCGTCGCCGGCATGGTACTCAGCGTTGGGGCGAGCCTCGACGTACAGGGCCAGGCTCACGCCGGCGTCATGGCCGGAACGCTTCTTGTTGTAGATGTCCTCGAGCACGGTGTTGTCGATGCCCTCGGCGTCGTAGACCCAACCCTTGGTGTCGGAGCAAGCAAGCGTCTTACCGCCGAGCTGGGCAACCTTCTGGATGGCGTAGATGGCGACGTTGCCCGAGCCATGCACGACGACGTTCTTGCCCTCGAAGGAGTCGCCGTGGCACTTGAGGTACTCGTCGACGAAGTAGACCAGACCGTAGCCCGTGGCCTCGGTGCGGGCCAGGGAGCCGCCAAAGCTGAGGCCCTTGCCGGTGAGCACGCCCGACCACTCGTTGCGGATGCGCTTGTACTGGCCGAACAGGTAGCCGATCTCGCGGCCGCCCACGCCCAGGTCGCCGGCGGGAACATCGGTGTCGGGGCCGATGTGGCGGGCGAGCTCAGTCATGAAAGACTGGCAGAAGTGCATGATCTCGTTGTTGGACTTGCCCTTGGGGTCGAAGTCCGAGCCGCCTTTGCCGCCGCCCATGGGAAGGGTGGTGAGGGCGTTCTTGAAAATCTGCTCGAAGCCCAGGAACTTCAACATGCCCAGGTACACCGTGGGGTTGAAGCGCAGGCCGCCCTTGTAGGGACCGATGGCAGAGTTGAACTCAACGCGGAAACCGCGGTTGACCTGGATCTCGCCCTTGTCATCGACCCACGGCACGCGGAACTGGATGACGCGCTCGGGCTCGACGATGCGCTCGAGGATCTTGTTCTGCTGATACTCGGGGTGTGCCTCGAACACGGGCTCGAGCGAGGTGAGGACCTCAGTGACGGCCTGGATGAATTCGGGCTGGTTGGGGTCCTTGACCTTGACCTGCTCGATAATGTCGCTTGCGTAGCTCATGTGCTCCTCCTTAAAGCGCCGTCGGTGTCCCGTGCTGCGGGGCGCGCGCGGTCGGTTGTTTCCAAATGGTCGAACGCCCCAAAACCACACGAAGCCGTTTTGAAACGCCTGTGAAAACCAGCGGTGCATAGGATGCCAAATTCTCTATTGGGAAACAGGCTCACAAGGCTGATTTAACAGTGAGGAAATAGTCTATTGACACTTCTCCATACCAGGCAGATGAGGTGTTGCAGCTTGATTTCTGATTGGATGGCGATGTGTTAACGGCCCCGAGGCACTTCATGTGGGCCCATCAGGAGAGGCCAAGTACACCCACACAGGCTCATCTAGGGAGGCCGGATGCACATATTCGTGCCCATCAGGAAAGGCCGGGCGGGGTGTTCTTGCATGCTCATCTGGGAAGGCTGGAGGCGACCACGCAGACCGCCGCATGCTCCCTTGCGCCATGAAAAAAAGCCGCCGCCCGCACAATGCGGACGACGGCCTGGGAAGCGCTCGGCAATATGGGCGCGCCTTAAGCGACGGCCTTCTTCTTGCCAAAGATGGTCTTGCAGCCCTTGACTGCCAGAATGATGGCGAGGACAACCAGGATGATGCCGAGGATGAACTGCATGAGCGTCGCAGCCGCGTTGGCCTCGGTGAGGCCGCCGCCGAAGATGATGGCGGCCTTGGCCTGGATGGTCAGGCACAGCGAGGACAGCGTGACGATGAGCATGAACAGCATGGGGATATAGAACATCTTGTTGTTCTTGCCGATGTTGCCCAGGAAGGCGGCCACGGCGAGCAGGCCGAGCGCGGCGAGCAGCTGGTTGGCGGCGCCGAAGAGCGGCCAGATGAGCGTGTAGCCGTGCAGGCCCAGAAGCACGCCGGCAAGGACGGTGATGATGGTGCCGACCCAAGGGTTCACGAGGACCTTCTTGAAGCCGGTGACGTCATCGACGGTCTTGCCCACGGGGATGAAGAACTCCTGGAACATGTAGCGGGCAAGGCGGGTGGCGGTGTCGAGCGAAGTAAGACAGAACACCGAAACGGCCAGGATGAGCAGCGAGTACGCGATGGACTCGGCACCCGCGCCGAAGACGCAGGCGAGCATCTTGGACAGGCCGCCGGCAAAGACCGCCGTGGGGGAAGCGTAGGTGCCGTCCATGTAGCCGTTGAACACGAAGGCGACGGCGCACAGGGAGATGACGGCCACGAGGCACTCGAGGAGCATGCCGCCGTAAGCAATCGGCTTGGCCTGAGTCTCACGGTCGAGCTGCTTGGAGGTGGTGCCGGAGGCGACCAGCGAGTGGAAGCCGGAAATGGCGCCGCAGGCGATGGTGATAAACAGGGCCGGGAACAGGAAGCCGGAGGTGGCAACCTTGCTGGCGCCCTTCACCGAAGCGTCGACGTTGAAGGCAGTGAAAGCCGGGATGGAGGCGGAGTCACCCAGGTTGCCCGTGATGCCGGCGCCGATGACGCCCACGAGGGCCAGGGCAATCATGCCGTAGAGCAGGTAGCTCGACAGATAGTCGCGAGGCTGGAGCAGAATCCAAACCGGGGCAACCGAGGCGATGAGGATGTAGGCACCCACGAGCCACATCCAAGTAGTGGCATCGAGCTGAATGAACGGCATGTTGTAGCCGAGGACGACGATGACCACGATGAGGGCGATAGCACCCACGATGTTCACGGGGCCAGGCAGGTTGCGGCCACGGGTAAGGGCGCCCCAAGCGATAGCGAAGACGATGAAGAGCACCGAAATCATGGCCGTACGGGCGTTGGCCAGGTTCGTGGAGCCCTCGGACATGTCGATCACGCCGTTGGCGTCGGCCGTCACGGCAAAGGTGGAGGCCACGATGGAGGCGAAGGCAGCCACAACGAGAATCAGCGTGAGATAGGCGAAGACAATGAAGAGTTTCTTGGCGCCGTCATCGATGTTGGCGGCCACGACCTGGGCCATCGTCTGACCCTTGTGACGAAGCGAGGCAAACAGGGCACCAAAGTCGTGCATGGCGCCGAAGAAGATGCCGCCGATGAGAATCCACAGGAGCACCGGCACCCAGCCGAAGATGGCAGCCTGGATGGGGCCGTTGACGGGACCGGCGCCGGCAATGGACGAGAAGTGGTGGCCGAGCACCACGTAGGGCTTGGCGGGCACGTAGTCGGTGCCGTCCTCAAGAGCATGCGCAGGGGTGACGTTGCTGTCGTCGAGACCCCACTGCTTCGCGAGCCATCCGCCGTAGGCGACATAGCCCACGACGAGGACGACGATCGCAACGAGAAGAACGAGTGTGGCGTTCATTCCCTTCAGTCCTCCTTCTTTTCCCGTGCCGCAGGCGCCAGGTTTGCCTCAAGGTTCTTCTTGATGGTCTTGCCTGCGGCGTTTGTCATCACGCGTCCGAACTCGCCTTCCCCCAGGTCCACCACGGCGACCCGCAGGTCACTCCAGCCCCAGATGCCCCACTTGTAGTTCTTGCGGAAGCGCGTGCGACGCACGGCCTTCGCGACCTCGGGGGCAACCGAGTCTGCGATGAGCACCAGGGAAAGGTTTGAGAACATGTGGTCGGGATGCGGATGCACCATCTCGGGGAGCGCCTTTTGCTTCATGAAGGAGACCATCTCCTCGAATGCGCCTTCTTCGAGAAACCCGACGGTGTCGAAGAAGACGTATTCGTTGCTGGCAACCTCCCAGAGCTTGGCCCTCTTGGTGAGCACATAGCGCTCACCCTGCTCGTGGTACTCCGCAACCCCGGGGAAGACGCGACCGGCGACCGTGCGATCGCGCTCCACGTCGAACCACACTTCATGGGCAGCCAAAAGACGCTTGAGCATAGTCCTGGCGCGCTCGGATACATCCTGGCGCATAATGAGCGTCTGCGCCTGCGCGGCTGGGTCGTGCCCCATCGTCTGGTCGTCCATGGTTCCTTTTCCTCAAGGCGATATCGAACGCGCAGATGGTAAACCCGCGATTTGTGTTTCAACACGGGGATGTGGAGATTTCCTTATCGTTTCGGTTCGACGGCATAAACTCAAACTTGAATGGAAATAATGGTTCGAATAAGTGGGATTAATTATTCAGGGAAGACCTGTTGGCGGCACTCGCATTCAAATCCCGCGCCTCCCCCTATTTAATATAGCTGTTAAGTTTGTTGCGGGCCGACGCGTGCAGTCGGCGGGCCGTCGCATGGGCTACCATGTAGCGTTGCATGTTTGGCTATTCTTACCGACACTCCCCCTGGAGGTATACATGACCCGCACCAACTCTCTCAAGAACATCGTCGTGCTTGCCGGTGCCGCCCTTCTGGCCGCCGGTGCCCTCGCACTCACCGGTTGCGGCGAGCAGGAGCAGCAGGGCACCACGGTGCAGAGCGCCACGCCCGCTGCCTCGCAGCCCGCTTCCTCGGACAACAGCGCAGGCGAGGGCGAGCAGGATAATTGCTACGGCGACGATCTTCCTGTCATCAACAACAACTAAAGTTTGATGCGGAACCTCACGCGCCGCGTTCCACGGAGCCTCATGTACTCCAGTACACATCGGCTCCGTGCGCCTTGCGCGTGAGAACCCGCGTTTTAGTAGGGGTGTGGAACCTCGTCCGCTGCGTTCCCGGGAGGCTAGAGTACTCCAGTACACGTCGCCTCCCGGCGCCTTGCGGACGAGAACCCGCGTTTTAGTGGGATGCGGAACCTGATGCGCGGCATTGCGCAGGACCTAGAGTACTCCAGTACACGTCGGCCCTGCGCGCTTTGCGCATCAGAACCCGCTTTTTAGCGGGATACGGAACCTGATGTGCCGCGTTGCGCTCGGGCCGCTGTTTGATTTTTGGTACTCAATACTGAGTAGGGAGACTTGACTGTGATCGCTAGCGCCTTTGTCAAAGCCGTAGACGCCCAGGCCGACCTCGTGCCGAACCGCGTCGCCTTCGTCAACAGCGACGGCGAGCGCATCACGTTCTCGCAGCTGCGCCGCGCCTCCGATGCCCTTGCCTGCTGGATCGCCGGCCACCCCGACATTCCCGCAAAGGCCCCGCTTGTGGTGTACGGCCACAAGTCACCCCTTATGCTCGTGAGCTTCCTGGCTTGCGTGAAATCGGGCCATGCCTATGCGCCTGTCGACACGGTCTACCCCGCTGAGCGCGTGGCAAACATCGCCTCCCAGGTCGCACCCACTGCCGTGCTTGACACCATTGGCACGTTCACCCAGGCAGACGCCCCCGAGATGGGTGCTCCTTGCATCGGTCCCGAGGAGCTCGCGGCCGCATGCGCCCAGCCTTTCAGCGCCGAGCAGGCAGCCGCCCTCGAGGGCCTGGGTGCCCAGGACACCTATTACATCCTCTTCACCTCGGGCAGCACCGGCACGCCCAAGGGCGTTGAGGTCACCACTGAGTGCGTCGACGGCTTCTATGACTGGATGACGAGCGACTACGCCTTCGACGAGCCTCTCTCGGAGGGTCAGGACCCCGACTTCGGCGGACGCGTGTGGTTCAACCGCACCCCCTTCTCCTTCGACGTGAGCATCACCGACATGTGCTGCGGCCTTACCCGCGGCGACACGTGCTTCGCCAACGAGGCGGCCGCCGACGCAAGCCTGGCCGCCACGTTCGAGGCGCTTGGCCGTTCGGGCGCCACGGACTGGGTCTCCACGCCTTCCTTTGTCGAGCAATGCCTGGCCGATCCTTCCTTCGGCGATACCCTCATGCCGCGCCTGCGCCGCATGCTCCTGGCCGGCGAGACGCTGCGCCCCGAGACCGTGCGCGCCGTGCGCGAGCGCTTCAACGGTCGCGTCGAGGTCTACAACGGCTACGGCCCCACCGAGTCCACCGACCTGGTGACGCTGTGCCGCATCACCGATGAAATGCTGAGCGCCGACAAGGCCCTGCCCATCGGCTTCTCCAAGCCCGGCACCGACCTCTATGTGGTGGACCCCGCCACGCTCGAGCAGGTGCCCGACGGCACTCCCGGCGAGATGTACATCGTGGGCAACACCGTGGCCCGCGGCTACTGGAAGCGCCCCGACATCACCGAGGCCGCCTTCCACTCCTGCCCTGAGGTGCTGGCGCAGGGCCGCAAGTCGTACCGCACGGGCGACGAGGTCACTCGCGACCCCTCCGGTATCATCTACTACCACGGCAGGCTCGACCTGCAGGTGAAGCTCCACGGCTACCGCATCGAGCTGGGCGACATCGAGTCGTGCCTCGTGGCAGTGCCCGAGGTGCGCATGGCATGCGTGCTGCCCGTGCGCAAGGGTGGCTCCATCGCCCACCTCACGGCCATCGTCGTGCCCTCCGACCTGGAAGCCCCGCGCGGCTTTGCCCTCACCAAGAAGATCAAGTCCCAGCTCAAGCAGGCTCTCCCCACCTACATGGTACCGAGCTCCTTCAAGTACATCGACTCCATGCCGTTGAACTCCAACGGCAAGGCCGACCGCAAGGCGCTCGCCGCCATGTTCGAGCTGTAAGACAGGCCAGCAGGCATGAGCTTCTACCTCGACCCGGCATTCTTCATACTGCTCATCCCCATCGTGGCCGTGGCCGTTGTGCTCGGCGTGCGGGAGAAGCCCATCGCCCCCTGGGGCTGCGTGGCGTCGCTTGCGATGCTTGCCCTGCTCTACAGCAAGGCGCTGCCGTCGCTTGTCTTCTTCGTCTGCTACCTGGTAGGCTCCATCGCACTTGCCCGGTGGGTGTGCAAGTTGTTCAACCCCGGCGAAGGCCGCGAGTCCTCGCCCCGCGCCGTCGCGCTGTACCGCGTCGCCCTGGCCGTGCAGATTGCGCCTTTGGCCGTCTACAAGGTGGGCGTGGTGTTCGAGCCCAACTTCCTGGGCTTTCTGGGCATCTCCTACATCACCTTCAAGGCCGTGCAGATGCTCATCGAGATTCGCGACGGGCTCATCTGCGAGGTAAAGACCTGGCATTACCTGTACTTCCTGTCGTTCTTCCCCACGTTTACCTCTGGCCCCATCCTTCGTAGCCGCCCCTTCGAGGCAAACATGACCGACACGCTCGACCGCGACGCTTACCTGGAGCTTTTGCTGCGCGGCGCCGGCTGGTTCGTTGTGGGCACACTCTATAAGTTCGTGATTGCCCCGCTCGCACAGTGGCTCATGTGGTTCGGACCGGCCGCCATCGGAACCTCCACGGGCGGCGCCTTCGCGGCAACTCAGCTCGTGTACGCCTTTGCCTACGGCCTGTACCTGTTCTTCGATTTCGCAGGTTACTCGCACATGGCAATGGGCGTGGGCTACGCGCTGGGTGTGGACGTGCCGCGCAACTTCCGCGCACCCTTCTGCGCCACCGACATCAAGGACTTCTGGAACCGCTGGCACATCAGCCTTTCCAGCTGGCTGCGCGACTTCGTGTTCATGCGCTTCACGCAGTTCGCCCTCAAGCGCAAGCTCTTCTCCTCCACGCTCACCTGCGCCTGCGTCGCCTTCATGATCAACTTCGTCCTCATGGGCATGTGGCACGGCCTCACGGCGGACTACCTGGTATACGGCGTGTACCACGGCGTGCTTCTTGCTAGCTGCGAGGCCTTCCAGAAGAAGAGCAAGTTCTACAAGAAACATCGCAAGGAAGGATGGTTCCGCGTCGTCTCGTGGGCCGTCACCATGGTTTGCGTGTTCTTCGGCTTTGCCCTTTTCAGCGGTCAGGTACTGCACCCCATCAGTGCATAACAACGAAAGGAACCCAACATGAGCGCACCTGAGAACCTCTTCGACCAGATTTGCGACCTCGTGGCCGACATCACCGGCGAGGACGACATTCGCGACGAGCCCGATATCGACCTCTTCGAGGAAGACGTGCTCGACTCCCTCACCGCCATCGAGCTGCTCGTGGCCCTCGAGTCCAACTTCGGCGTGTCCATCGCCCCCACTGAGCTGGAGCGCGAGGAAATGAACACCCTGAACAAGATCGTCGCCCGCACCCGCGAGCGCATGTAAAACCAAGCCCTCGGCACATTCGAAAGGCACGACGTGGCACGCGCGAAGAAGCCAACTCCTATGAACCCCCGCCAGGTGCGTCTGCGCCTGGCTGCAGCCTGCGCCGGCGTGGCCCTGGCAGGTGTTGGCGCAGCATGCGTCTTCACCGCTTGGCCTGCACAGGGTGACTCCAGTGCGGACGCCAACTACGGCTACGTGTACTCGGGGGCCAAATCTTCCAGCGTCGACTTTATGCGCGCCAGCATGACCGACCGCTCGCTTGTCGTCTTCGGCTCCTCGGAGTTCTCCACACCGTCTAGCATCGTGCCTCAAGTGGCCTCACAGGTCTTTGGAACCACGAACTACGGACTCGACCTCATGCTCGTGGGCGAGGCGTACGACCAGAGCCTTTGGCAGACCATCGCCCTGGGCGCCCTTGCCCAAAAAGAGGGCCTGCCGCGTCAGAAGTGCGCGCTCATCGTGAGCCCCGGCTGGTTCGTTGACGGCGGCGAAGATGCCTCGACGTTCCAGACGCGCTTCTCTTACTCGCTTTACCAGGCATTCTGCGACAACGACGCCATCAGCGACGAGACCAAGGCCTATGTACGCCAGCGTCTGGGCGAGCTGGGAATCGACGAGACCAAGCTCGACTCCGCCTCGGGGTCGCTGCCGCAAGACGGCCTCAACCGCATCGTGTTCTCCGCGTTCGACGACTTGTCGCTGCGCCGCGACCTGCAGGACGTGCGCGCCCGCGGCATCGAGCGCGTCGACGGCCAGGCCGAGCAGGCGCCTGATTGGGACGCCATGCGCGCCGAGGCGCTTGAATATGCCAAGACCCGCTCGACCAACAACGACTGGGGCGTCGAGGACGGCTTCTACTCCAAGGCGCTCGCCCCCGTGCTCGACGCAGCCGCGGGCTCCCGTGCCAACGAGACGTACTCAGACACCCCTGAATACGACGACCTCGCAGCGTTCCTGCAGGTAGCAAACGAGTGCGGCATCGATGTCATGGTCGTCATCTGCCCGGAGATGGGCCCGTATTACGACCTGCTCGGCATCGATGCGCAGACGCGTGAGAACTGCTACAGCCACGTGCGCCAGATTTGCGAGGAAGCGGGCGCCCAGGTGTGCGATTTCTCCGACCGCGAGTATGAGACGTACTGGCTCTACGACATCGTGCACTTTGGCTGGACGGGTTGGGTCGACCTCAACCAGGCCATCTATGAGTTTGCAAACGGGGAGGGCGAGTAACGTGGCAGAGCAATCCGGCAAGCATTTCAAAAAGAATGAGCCCAGGCAGCCCCTCACCATGGCAAAGGTCAAGGAGACGGGACGTACCTGGTTTGCCGAACACAACGGCATTGCGTGCATCGCAGTGGCCCTCGCTTTTTGCGCCATTGTTTTCGGCATCTTCCTCTTCTCGGCCTTCTCCGACTTCGGCGGCAGTGCCGACTTCATCTACAACCAGTTCTAGGATGTGACCCGCCCTCATGGCAGACGAGCGTTACCGCAGCGATAACCCCAACCGCCACGCCTCCCCTACACAGGGCGGGCGCTCCTCCTCGCATGACTATGGCCATTCATATAGCGCCGGGTATGACCGCAGCGAAGCGACGCAGCCTCGTGTCCAGCGTTACGACAGTCCCAACACGCAGGACTGCTATCCGTCTGGTCGCCCCAAGACGCAGCGCCAGTATGCCGACGACAGCCATGCAAGGTATGCCGAGGGCGGCTACAGCGCGCGTGCCACGAGCCACGAGTACGGTACGGACCGCGCCAGCTCGAGCGCACGCTACGCCCAGCAGCCGTATTACGCCCAGCAAACCGGATATGACCAAGGCGATGCGTCTTGGCGCGGCGGGTATGCCCAAGAGGGCCATGAAGCCCGCCGTGACACCCGTTGCGACGGCTATGGTCAGGGCAGCTATCGTTCTGCGCATGCTACAGACGACCATTCCAGCCAATCACAGCGCGAAGGCACCCGATACGCGCAAGACGCGCATGGCACCGCCCGCACGCACTCGAGCCAGGAGTATGTCGCCACCCATGCAGCCCATGATGCATCAGCCGCGATCCCCGCGCTGCCTGAACCACTCGCGCGCGTGGTCGAGCTCATGCAGTCAAACCCCATCTACCCGGTGGCAGCCGTAGGTGCCGTCGCCTTGCTCGTCGTCATTGCCCTCGTGGGCAACTGCGTGGCCGGCAACGCCAATCAGGGCTATGTGCAGGCGGAAAGCTCGCAGGACAGCGCCCCTGCCGCCTCTTCAACGGCTGATACCACGACCGCTGGCACAAGCGCCGACGCGACGCCGAGCGCCGCTCCTGCTGCAGGCACGAGCACCGACACCGGCACGACCGATGCGACGTCTGCCGCACAGCAACCCACAACCGACCCTCATGATCAGACCCCCCACGACGTGGATGACGTCTCGACCATCGCCCAGGAAGACGTGTGGAGCTACTCGACCACGTCTTTCAACAAGGACGCAGCATACAACTCGGGCGGTGTCGAGGATCCCTGGTCGCCCACCGGCTATTTCACCACGGGTGACGCCGAGCTCGACCAGCTGGTGAAGAACTACTGCGACAGCCAGGCACAGGACGGCCTGGATGCCGGCGACAACGCTTACTACACCTACCTGCACATCTCCTGGATCGACTACGTCGAAAACGACCAGAACCAGCGTCCTTGGGACGTTGAGGGCGACTGGCGCATCACCTACGCCAAGCAGTGCTTCACCAACATGACGGCCAACTGCTACGAGTTCGCGGCGGCCATCCAGTACATCATGCGCTACTACGGCTACGCCGACGCCATCGCCGAACCCTGCCTGGTGCTGCGCCAGAGCGGCAACTGGGGCGACCACGGCCTTGTGTTCCTCACGAGCCTCGACGGCAGGCAGTGCCTCATCGACGCCTCGCTTTCGTCCAACGGCTGGTTGCTGCCGGCGACTTCACTCTCCTACACCCTCGATACCGGCTACCGCGCCGGGTAGGATGATGCAGAACCTGATGCGCCGCGTTCCACGGGACCTCACGTACATCTAGTACGCATCGGCCCCGTGCGCCTTGCGCGTGAGAACCTGCGTTTTAAAGGACGGAAGCTGATGCGCTGCGTTCTCCACGGGACTCGTCGCGAAGGGCGCTCCGTGCACGGGACCTCACGCGCAGTGCGCACCTTTGGTGTACATCTAGTAGGCCAAGGGCCCGCACCGCGCACATCGGCCCTGTGTGCTTTGCGCATCAGGACCTGCATTGGGGACCGGTGGAGTGGGTTTGTGGTCAGGTGGCGGGTTCTCTTGGCGAAATGTGCAGTGGGCGTGTACAATTCCCCTATGGATGCCTTGACGAATCAGCCGATCGGCCTGTGCAAGAATGCCGCCGAGCTCGGCCAACCCATGAACGATGTGGTCGTGCTCCTCGCTTGCAACGAGAAGTTCGTGCCGTACATGTCGGTCACGCTGCAGTCAATACTTGAGAACTCCGACCCGCAGCGTGAGTACGACATCATTGTGCTCACAAGCGACATCTCCCCCGCAAACATGGAGCTCCTGCATTGGCAGGCCTCATGCAAACCCAACGTACGCGTGGGCTTCCTTGATGCCATGGCCGCTGCAGGAAACGCCACGCTCCCCTGCCACGGCCACTTTGCCTGTGAGACGTATTACCGCCTGCTCGCCCCCGAGCTTCTGCCCGGCGTGGACAAGGCTGCCTATATCGACTGCGACCTCGTGGTGCTCGACGACATCGCCAAGCTCTACGACGTGGACCTCAAAGGCTATCTCCTTGCAGCCACGCTCGATGCCGACACCGCCGGCATGGCAGGCGGCTACGACGAGGCCATTTACGACTATCTCAAGAACGACGTAGGTCTCGAGGACCCGTATACCTACTTCCAGGCAGGCGTGCTCGTGCTCAACCTGGCGGAGTTCCGCCGCAGCGCGCCCACCGGCAAATGCATCGCCTTGGCCACCGTGCGCCATTGGCAGTGGCTCGACCAGGACGTTCTCAACTACCTTGCAAGCGGCGACTTCGTACGGCTCGACATGGCATGGAACACCCTGTTCGACTGGCAGGGACTGCGCTGCGGCCACATCATTCCCTGCGCGCCCCCAGAGATGCGCGGCGCATACGCACAGGCCCGTCGTGCGCCAAAGATCGTACACTACGCGGGCCCCGACAACCGCCCCTGGCTCTATCCCAAAGTGGACTTCGCCGAAGCCTGGTGGCAATACGCCCGCCGCTGCCCCTACCGCAAGAAGCTCGCACAGATGCTCGAGGACTCCCACCACAACCTGGCAGACCTGCGCCATCGCCTCGTCGTCTTCTTTGCATTCAAAGTGGGCATGCCCCTTGTGAACGCCGTGTTCCCGCCTAACACAAAGCGCAGGCGCTGGGCGATTCGCACCTTTAGGAACCTCGACGGAGGCAAGCTGCTCTAAAGCGAAGCCTGAAGCCGCCCTCACACACGACAGAACAGAACCACAACCATGAGACCTCGCCAAACTTCAAGCCGGCGGGGTCTTTTTTGTCCCCCAAACAGGGACGGGCCCCAGCCGTGAAGCCAGGGCCCAAGGAGAGGGAGGCAATGGGACGGGAGCCCACATGGGGATGCGGGCTCCCAAGGAGAGGGAGGCACACTCGGTACGCATGATCAGAATCTCTTTTGGGACGGCCCTGCGACCAGGGAGGGTCGCAGGGCCAAGGAGAGGGAGGCTGACCAGGTCGCTTGCCATCATCTCTCTGGGACGCCTCCCGGCTGGGAGAGCCGGGAGGCAAGGAGAGGGAGACGAAGCGGATGTCTTGGGAGCTCCTTGTTTGCTCCTTTCGACGCTGCAAACAATATACCATGGTTAACTTCTAGTCAACACACATCGGCACTTTTCTTCACCAAGGTAAACTCTTCATTCTCTCTCCACAATCCTACTTTATTAGTAGGATTATTACCCAAAAAAGAAGGCACCCGGATTTTCCCGGCTGCCTCCCAGATTACAACTGGCAACTCTTTATTTTTTTGCGGAACCTACCAGGCACTACTGCACATAGCGCGTGATGTTCTCCGCATTGAGGGCAAACTCGTAGGAGTTGAAATCCTTGCGCGCTGTCCAACCAATGCCGTTCCAGAACTTGTTGCCCACCTCGTTGTCGTCGAAGGCCACAAGCGTCGCCTTGCTGATGTGTTCGTCAGCCAAGGCCTGCAAGCAGAAGCGCACCATCTGCTTGCCCAAACCATGCTTGCGGTACTCAGGGGCAACGCACACATGGTAGAAGCTCCCCTGCCTGCCGTCATGGCCGCACAGGATGGATCCCACGACGCGTCCATCGAGCTCAGCCACACAACTCGTTTGAAGGTTGCGCTCCAAGAACCGCTCGACATAGGCGCGTGAATCGTCGAGCGAGCGCAGGGCAAAACCGTGAATATGTTCCCACAGGGCGTGGACCTGGTCATAGTCATCAGCACGCATCACGCGCACAATGGGCCTGCCTGCAAGGTCAGCCTCAGACATCGGCCGTTCCCCTCTCCTCGAACAAAAGCAGGCGTTAGACGAACGCCAGCACCACCAGGCTCGCAAGGTAGACAATGGCGGCGGCGATGGCCACCCAGTCGCCCTTGCGGACCTCAAGCACATGGTAGTGCGTGCGGCCCTCGCCACCCACGTAGCAGCGAGCCTCCATGGCACTTGCAAGTTCCTCGGCATGGCGCAGGGCACTTGCAAAGAGCGGCACCAGGATGGGAACGAAGAAGCGGACGCGGTCGATAAGACGGCCCTCGTCGAAGCGGGCACCGCGGGAAGCCTGCGCCGCCATGATGTGCTGGACCTCGTCGAAAAGCGTGGGCATGAAGCGAATGGCGATGGTGTACATCATGGCAAGCTCGTGGACGGGCAGACCGAAGCGCGCAAGGGGCGCAAGGAGGCGCTCGGCACCGTCGGTAATCGAGATGGGCGAAGTCACCAGCGAGAAAATGGTACCGGCCATCATGAGCGCAAACACGCGAAATGCCATGTAGACGCTTTGGACGAGCGCATGGTCGGTGATAGAGAACCCCAGGAAGTGCGCCACCACATTGCCCTCGCGCACAAGGAAGATGTTGACCAGCGCCGTGAAAATGACAAAGAACCACAGCGGCTTAATCGCCTTGCCAACGATGCGCAGGGGCACGCGAGACAGGACCGTCGCAAGCACGAGCATCACGGCGACAGGAATGAGACCCCAGGGCGCCGGCGCCAAAAACACGCTCACCATGAAGACGACCATGATGGCCATCTTCACGCGCGGGTCGAGCGCATGCAGGGGCGACTTGACGTTGTAGAACGAACCCACGGTAATGGACGAGCTCATTAGCGCTCACCGCCCTTCACGCTGCGGGCTTGCGCATCGGCGGTCTTGCCACCCAGGCGAGCTGCAATGGCATCAGCGAGAGCGTCGAGCGTGAGGGGCTCGCATCCCAGGTCGAGGCCGCGTTTGCCCAGGTCGTTGGCAACACGCGCCGGCAGGGGCACGTCGAGGCCCACGCGATGGAGCAGATCCGAATGGGAGAAGACCACCTCAGGCGCCCCTTCGTCGACAATGCGGCCATGGTCGAGCACGACGATGCGCTGGGCCGCCTCGGCGACGTCTTCCATGGAGTGCGAGACCATGACGATCGTGGTGCCGCTCTTGTGCAGGGAGCGCACGATGTCGAACACCTCGCGGCGGCCGCGCGGGTCCAGGCCCACCATGGGCTCGTCGAGCACAAGCACCTTGGGGTGCATGGCGATGATGCCGGCAAGCGCGACACGGCGCTTCTGACCGCCCGACAGGTCGAAGGGCGACTTCTCCGCCACAGCGTCGTAATCCAGGCCCACGAGCGCGATGGCTCCGCGCACGGCCTCGTCCACCTCGGCCTCGTTCATGCCCAGGTTGTGCGGGCCAAAGCCCACGTCCTCGCGCACGGTCTCGGCAAAAAGCTGGTACTCGGGGTACTGGGCGACGAAGCCCACCAGGCGGCGCACCTCACGGCGAGCCTTGCGGTCGGCCGTGGAGAGGCCGTCCATCGTCACGGTGCCCGATGAGGGCAGCTTGGTGGCGTTGCAGTGCTCCGCCAGCGTTGACTTGCCCGAACCCGTGTGTCCGATGAAGGCGACGAACTCGCCGTCGTTCACGGTAAGCGACACGTCGTCGAGGGCGGGACCCACGACCTCGGTGTCATAGTGATAGGTCACGTGGTCAAAAACAAGCGGCATGACTACTCGCCTTTCTCTGCATCAATCCCAGCGAGCTTGCAAATCTGCTCCTCAAGCTCGGGAAGGCGGGCAGTGTCGGTCACATCGATTCCGCGAGCACGCAGGGCATGGGCCAGCCTCATGGCAAACGGCTGTTCAAGGCCCAGGCTGCGGAGAAGGTCGCCATGGGCGAAGACCTCGTCGGGCGTGCCAGAAAGCACGATGTTGCCCTTGTCCATCACGTGCACCACATCGGCGTCGAGCGCGTCTTCCATGAAATGCGTGATGTGCACGATCGTCATGCCGCGCTCGTTGAGGTTGCGCATGACGCGGCGCACGCCACGGCGGCCACGCGGGTCGAGCATGGCGCACGGCTCGTCGAATACGAGCACGTCAGGGTTCATGGCGAGCATGCCGGCAATGGAGACGCGCTGCTTCTGACCGCCGGAAAGCTCGGTGGGGTCGGCCTGGGCGTACTCGGTCATGGCAACGGCCTCGAGCGCCTCGTCAACACGACGGACAATTTCAGGCTGAGGGATACCGAGGTTCTCCGGGCCAAAGGCGACATCATCGGCCACGATGCTCGTGACCATCTGGTTGTCCGGATTTTGGAAGACCATGCCCACGTGACGGCGAATCTCGATCTGCTCGTCGGGATCGGCGCTGGACAGGCCGCACGCGCTCACGGAACCCTCGTCAGGAACGATAAGCGCATTCATCGTGCGCGCAAGCGTCGACTTGCCCGAGCCGTTGTGGCCGAGAATGACGACGTAGGACCCCTCTTCAATCTGCAGGTTCACACCATGCAGCACCTCGTGCTCGCCGTCGTAGGCAAACCTCGCGTCGGCAATGTCTATCTGAGCCGGCATTCATACCCCTTTGTCTTGCGGAAAACTTGGTTGCGCCGCGGCAACCCTCACACGTTGAGCCCCGCGGATACCAAAACTGACGCAATGTCAAAACTCGCGTACACCCGCGAAGGGAGGCCGCCGGAAACATTGCCCGGCGACCTCCCTTCGGATTCGATCGTTCTACCCTATGCAGGGATTTCTACACTATGCGTGGGCGCGGCTGTCGCGCATCTTCACAAGGTTGGAAACCGGCTTGTAGAGAAGGCCAGTGACAACGCCGTTGATGACGCACTTGATGATGTTGAAGGGAAGCAGGATCGGCACCACCATGCTCGCGACCGCCTCAACGGTAACGCCGGGCGTGTAGATGGGGGTGATGACGAAGTTCATGGCGATGGCGATGGCGGTGAAGATCACGGAGCCCACGACGATGGCCACGATGGCACCCTTGAGGTTGTGGAACTTCTTGTAGATGAAGCCCACGACGAGCACGGCGCCGATCATGGCGACAAAGGTGAGCAGCGAACCCAGCGGGCTCATGATGAGCTTGGGAATCCAGCTCACGAGCTGCACCATGATGCCGGCGGCAGGACCGTACATGAGGGCGACGGTGAGCGTGACGATGCCGCTCGGGTCATACTGCAGGTAAGGCGCAGGCGGGAAAATCGGGATCTGGATAAACGACAGAGCCATGCCCAGTGCGCTGAAGATGGCGAGCGTCACGAGCTCGCGCACGCTCCAGTGGCTGCGCTTGGCCTTGGCGGCCCCGGAATTCTTGGTGCTTACGTTAGATGCGGCCATGGTACACCAGCCTTTCTACCCGCCTTGGGCGGGCGCGAAGGCGCGGGCTGCACTTTTTGCCGGAAGCCCCCCTGGCTCCCTACAAACAAAAAGACCCGCGCACGGCTGCAGCGGGTCTCTGGTAGCGATGTGTGGCACGACCAGGTGTTACTATCATCCGGACTATACCGTCGGCCCTGGAATCTCACCAGGTCGGCCAGCTATTGCCGGCTCGCGGGCTCGGGTCGGCCAGACCCATACCGCCGGTGGGGAATCTCACCCCGCCCCGTAACAGATACGCAACGGGTAAGGTAACGCACGTGTAAAGAAATTGCAAGAGGGTAAATTCACATGCGCTCGACGGGTTCCGCGCCCCGCAGGGATACAGTGGAGAATTGTGAGTGCAGCAAGGTGAAGGGGAAGCGCGTGACAGACAACGAAAATCCGACGGAGCCGCTTGAAGAGGACCGCGGCCTCAAGGCCCACGTGCGCTGGCCTTGGATTGCCGCGTTTTGCCTCATGGTGTGCTTCATCTGGGGAAACTCGTTGGAGCCCGCCAGCACCTCAGGCGCTCTCAGTGGAGGCGTGCTCGAGTTCCTGCAGGGCTGCCTGGCCGGCGTGGGGCTGCCCTATGAGTGGCTGACCGACCACATCGTGCGCAAGTGCGCCCATTTCAGCGAGTACCTCGTGCTGGGGCTCATCGGCATGCAGGCATTCACGCCCCACCGCTCGCCTCGCTGCACGGGCGCCGTCGTGCTGTGCGCCGCCCTGCTCGTGGGCGTGCCGAGCTGCGACGAGACCATCCAGCTCTTCGTTGACGGGCGCTCGGGGCAGGTGAGCGACGTCGCTCTCGACTGCTGCGGCGCCGCCACCGGAGTCGCGCTCACCCTGCTCGTCCACACCCTGGCAACCAGGTACAAAGCCAAGAAAACCCCAGCATAAGCCACAAAAAAGCCGCCCGAGCACCAGCCCGGGCGGCTTTTTTCATAGCAAGAAACTACCGCAACCTACACAGCGTGGACGTCAACATCGGAAATGCTGTTGACGTCATCCTCCAGCGCAAACTTGGCCTCGTCGAGCAGGTTGCGCACCTCGGCGAGCATGTCGGAGGCGGCATGCAGCTTCAGGTGGCAGTTCTCGTAGCCGGCGTTGTCGGCGGCATGGGCAAGCTTGTGGGTGTGGCGCACCTGGAGGGCCACATAGTCATCGATCTGGTCGATGAGCTGCTCAAACTGGGTGGTGTTGATGCCGTTGGTGCACATGGGCGTACATCCTTTCGTAAGGTTCCAATCTTGCATCCCCTGCAAGGCACAGTGTACGACCGTCGCGGCGCGCAGAGCATGAGAATGTGACTTTGCCACCGATTGATAACACTGCGGCCCACAAACAATCAAACACATGACCGCAACCCCGCGGAACCTATCATCGGCCTGGAACAAAAGCGTTGTAGAATGGCATGTTGCCTGCATCCATGCACCGCCAACCTAAAGTGAGGGCACACTATGTCGCTCATTCCAGACCGCGAAGCTCTTCCCCACACGCTGCGCAACCCGCGCCTGTGCTACTTCGGCATCCTGTGCGGCCACGTGTGGATCTGGGACGCCTGCCATCTTGCCAGCGCGGCGCACCCCCAGATGACGCTCACCGTCACCATCTACATCTCGCTCACGCTCTTCACGTTTGGCCTCACGATAGGGGCCCTTCTGGCAAAGCCCACCTCAAAGACCCTCTCGTGGATCAACTGGCCCCTCGCCACGCTCATGGCGCTGGGGACCCTCGCGCTCGTCCTGCCTCTGCCCCAGGGGCTTCCCACCGAACAGGTCCTCCAGGCGGCGGCGGTATTCTGCGGCATCGGCATGGGCTGGACGTACATGCAATGGTCGTTCTTCTACGCGGCGCTTGAGACGCGCGACGCGCTTGCCTGCATCTTCGGGGCGATGCTCATAGGCAGCCTCGTCAAGATTCCCATCGACCTCATACCCGACGCATGGGCCGCCACAGTGTGTGCAATTCTTCCGTTCGCGTCGTTCATCCTGTGCGACCGCGCCATGGCGGCACAACCCCCGGCCAAGCCGGTCGAAGTGCTGGTCGACCCGCGCAGGCAGCGCCCTTACATCAAGATTCTCTTGGGCATTGCAGCATACGGCCTGGTCATTGGCATCATGCAGGGTATTCATGTGGAAGCAGACCCTGCCCCCAAGGCGGCACTCTCACTCGTCCACCACCTGCTTGAGGTCGCCACTGCCGCAGGCATCATCTGGGTTGTCCTGGTCAAACGTCGCTCGCTGCACTTCTCCGACCTGTGGCGTGCCACGCTTGTCTTCACGGCGACAGGCGTGCTCGCGCTGCCCCTTTTCGGCCGCGCCTTCTCGGGCTGGGCGCTCGTCTTCGTGGCCGTGGGACAGACGCTCGTGGTCATGCTGCTGTGGGCGTTCCTCGCCGACGTTGCCCACCGAGGCACCATCAACCCCCTGGCGGTGTTCGCCACGGGCTGGACGGCGTACTGCCTGCCCTTCCCCGTGGGACGCGCGATTGGCAGCCTCTTCACCACAAGCGACACCATGACCTCGCTCGTCTCCGTCATCGTGTACCTGCTCGCCATGGCCAGCATCTTCATGCTCGACGAACGCGATTTCTCGGCAGGACGTGTCTTCGCCGACCTTGAGAAGCCTCCCGTACCCCCGGCGCTTTTCGACGCGCTCGGCGACGCATGCAAGCGCCTCGGGCACGACTCCGGCCTCACCGACCGCGAGCTTGAGGTCATGGAGCTCATCTGCAAGGGCCGTTCGAAGGGCTACATCGCCGAGAGCCTGTGCATCTCGGAGAACACGGTGCGCAGCCACGCCCGCCACCTGTACGCGAAAGTGGGCGTCCATTCCAAGCAAGAGTTGCTCGATCTGCTCATGGATCAGATGGGCGAAAGTCAAAAATAGGCGCCCGAAAATACGACACGCATCGGGGTCTTGCGACCCGTTTCGAGCCCCGCGAGACCCCCTGCACGCATCTGCCGCCCCTTCGCACCACGAGGGGCGGCAGATTTCTTTTTCGTCGCCTTTTGGCTTGACACATCAATCTACCAGGCATGATGAGACTCACACCAAAGGTGTGCGAGGGGTAAAACCAACAATCGCACCGTTCGTGCAATTTCGGCGGCGACGTTTTCGACGCATTGTACGAGTCAGCAAAGCACAGCGCGGCGCCCAAGGCACACGCACCCCGGATGCAAGGCACGGGATGCAAGACGCCCAAGGCGCAGGCGCCGAGCCAAGCGACATCCATCAGGCAATGCACGTCAAAGTCAGTGTCGAAAGGGGTCCACATGTTCACCGCTACTTCCACCCGTCGTCAGTTCGTCGCCGGCGCCGCCGGCCTCGCCGCCGTCGCAGCCATGGGCGGCGTCCAGCTCGCCAAGGCAGATCAGGCCGCTTCCTCCATCGCCGACGGCACCTACGCCGCCACCGGCACCGGCCGCAACGGCGACATCGATCTTGAGGCCACGTTCAAGGACGGCAAGCTCACCGCCATCGTCGCCCGCTCCAACGAGTCCAAGAACATCGGCGACGCCGCCATCGAGATCCTGACGCAGCGCGCCCTTGAGTCCCAGACGCTCAACCTCGACTCCGTGACCGGCGCCACCCTCACCTCCTTCGGCTTCAAGTCCGCTCTGGCCGACGCCTACGAGCAGGCCGGCGCCGACGTAGACGCCCTCGAGGACGCCGAAAGCGGCCTTGAGCCCGCACCCGCCATCGAGGAGGAGTGCGACGTCGTGGTCGTGGGTACGGGCGGCGCTGGCATGGCCGCTGCTGTCTCCGCCGCTGAGGCCGGCGCCAAGGTCATCCTGCTCGACAAGATGGACATCTACGGCGGCAACACCAACTGCGGCGAGGGCACCTTCAACTCCCCTGACCCCGAGCGCCAGGACCCCATGGGCATCGAGGACAGCGCCGACAAGTTCTTTGAGGACACCTACGAGGGCGGCGACGAGAAGGCCGACCCCGAGCTCGTGCATGTCCTGGCCGACAACGCCCTCGACGGCATCCACTGGATGGAGGCCCACGGCCTGGTCTTCAACGACGAGGTCTTCACGGCAATCGGCGGCAAGTGGCAGCGCGGCCACTCCATCAAGGTTCAGAAGATGGGCCAGCAGGGCGGCGCCTACTACGTGAGCTGCCTCATGGACTGCGCCACTCGCCTGGGCGTGAAGTACTACACCGACGCCAAGGTTGAGTCCATCTCCACCGACGCCGACGGCAACGTCACGGGCGTCACGGGCTCCCGCGTCTCTTCCGGCAACCCCGTCACCGTCACCGCAAAGTCCGTCGTCATGGCTACCGGCGGCTATGCCCGCAACCCCCAGCTCGCCATGCAGTACGACACCCGCGTGACCGAGACCATGCCCTCCTCCTGCAACGTGAGCGCCACCGGCGACGCCATCCCCATGGCCCAGGAGATCGGCGCCGGCCTCAAGAACATGGAGCTCGTGCAGATCCACCCGCTCGGCGACCCCCAGAACGGCGGCGTGGCCACCTTCGTGGGCAACTGGCTGGGCGTTGAGGACTACGTCATGGTAAACGACGAGGCCAAGCGCTTCACCGCCGAGGACGGCCGCCGCGACGAGATCGCCAACGCCATCCTCGAGCAGACCAACGACGAGATGTGGCTCATCGTCGACTCCACCGACATCACCGACGACCGTCTCGACCAGATCGCCGACCTCGTGGCCACCGGCCACAGCTTCCAGGCCGACACCATCGCCGACCTGGCCGAGCAGATCGAGCTCGACCCCGCCACCCTCGAGGAGACCATCGACGGCTACAACGCGGTCATCGACGCCGGCGAGGACACCATGGTCGACCCCGGCAAGAAGCTCCTGGGCGACAAGGTCGAGGACGGCCCCTTCTACGCCTCCAAGCGTATCCCCACGATCCACTACACCATGGGCGGCCTGGCCATCAACACCGACGCTCAGGTGACCAAGGAGGACGGCACCCCCATCGCCAACCTCTTCGCTGCCGGCGAGTGCACGGGTGGCGTCCAGGGCGGCAACCGTCTGGGCGGCAACTCCTTTACCGACATCATCGTCTTCGGCCGCATCGCCGGCCAGTCCGCCGCTGCCAACGCCCTGGCGTAAGGCACGACGACAATCCCTCGCACGACAATCCCCTCCGCGCATCCCCCAATGCGCACAGAGCCCCGTCTTCCCTGTGAAGGCGGGGCTCTTTGTGTCGAGCGTTGGTATCATGTCTGCCGGCAACGACGACTTTGAAAGGACGCACATGCGAGCACTCATCCAGCGCGTGGAACAGGCACAGGTCGACATCGCGGGCGCAACGGTCGGCCGCATCGGGCGCGGCTACCTCATCCTTCTCGGCGTGGGGCACGCCGACGACGAGGCCTGTGCCCGCAAGCTCTGGGATAAGATTCGCAAGCTGCGCATCTTCGAGGACGAGGCGGGCAAGACGAACCGTTCGCTGGCCGACGTGGACGGCCAGGTGCTCGTGGTGAGCCAGTTCACGCTCTACGCCGACTGCAAACACGGCAACCGCCCCTCGTTCACCTCCGCCGGCGCCCCCGACGCCGCGCGTGCCCTCTACGAGCGCTTTTGCGAGATGGTACGCACCGACATGGGTGAGGTGCAGACAGGCGAGTTCGGTGCCGATATGCAGGTGAGCCTCGTGAACTCCGGCCCCTTCACCATCTGGCTCGACACCGACCAGCTCTAGGCCGCCACCCGACGCGCCGCACGGCACGCAATACAGACCCCTCTCGCATTAAAACGCAAACGTACGCTGCTTTTTTCGGCGTTTCCCCAGGAAAGCCTCAAAAAACGCGCGTACGTTTGCGTTTTGCGTATAAGGCGCGCCTATCCGAGCTTCGCGAGCTCCTGGGCGAGCGCCTCGATGGCGTGCTTGCGGTGCGAGATGGCGTTCTTCTCCTCGGGCGTGAGCTCTGCCATGGTCTTGCCGGGCGTGTCCTCGGGCCAGAAGAGCGGGTCGTAGCCGAAACCGTTGGTGCCTCGGCCCTCGAAGCCCACGACGCCCTCGCACGAGCCGATACCGCAGGTACGCACGTCGGCGTCGACATAGGTCACACAGCTCATAAAGCGGGCCGTGCGCTTCTCCTGCGGCACGCCCTCCATCTCGCGCAACAGCTTCGCGTTGTTGGCGGCGTCGTCCCCGTGCACGCCGCAATAGCGGGCCGAATAGACGCCCGGCGCCCCGTCGAGGGCGTCCACCACGAGGCCCGAGTCGTCGGCCACCGTGGGCAGGCCGGTGAGGTCGTGGATGGTCTGCGCCTTGATGAAGGCGTTTTCCTCGAAGGTCGTGCCCGTCTCCTCGGGCTCGGGAAGCCCGCCGATCTCGCCCATCGACTTGAACTCGGCGTCAGGCAGCACCGCGCCCAGGATCGCGCGAATCTCCTCGATCTTGTGGGCGTTGTTGCTGGCGACAACCACCGTCTTCTTCTCGCTCATGGCACATCCTCTCTGGGCCCACATAGGGCACCCTCCACAGTCTTCATGCGCCACCTATGGTAGCAGGCCGTATACAAAGAGCGGCACCCCGCAAAGGGTGCCGCACAGGGAACACGCGTATGTTGGGCGACTCAGCCAGGCGCTCTTACTGCTCCGGGTCAATCGACTCGCGCCAGAACTGCTTCACCGGCTCGGGACCCACGTCCTTGAGGTCTCCCTCGCCCACATGCCAGCACTGGGTGGCGGGCAGGCCCTCGATGGAATCGGCCACGAACACCGGGTCCTTGCCGGTTTTACGCTGCGCCGTGTAGTCGTCGAGCGCGCGGATGGCCCATTTGCCCAGCAGCAGGATGGCGATGAGGTTCATGATGGCCATAAAGCCCATGAAGATGTCGGCCAGGTTCCAGGCAAGGTCGAAGCTGTTGACGGCACCGAGGTAGATGAAAACGATACAGGCAAGGCGGAACACGGTAAGCAGCACGGGGCTGCCGTCCTTGATGAAGCGCAGGTTGCTCTCGGCGTAGAAGTAGTTGCCGATGAGGCTCGAGAAGGCGAATGCGAAGATGGCGAACGTGATGACGTGGATACCCCACTCGCCCACCGCGTTGTTCACGGCCATCTGCACGAGAGGCATGCCGTTGAGACCCTCGGCGGCAGCCGGGTTCTGCACATAGAACACGAGGACCATCATCGCCGAGCAGGTGCAGATGACCAGCGTGTCGATGTAGACGGACAGACTCTGCACGAGGCCCTGCTTCACGGGGTGGGAAACGCTCGCGGTGGCGGCGGCGTTGGGCGCGGAGCCCATACCGGCCTCGTTGGAGTACAGGCCGCGCTTGATGCCCAGCATGACGACCGAACCGGCGAATCCGCCGAAGATGGACTGCCAGTCGAAGGCCGAGGCGAACATGAGGCCGAAGACGGCAGGCAGGTCGGTGATGTTGGAGAACGTGGTCCACATAGCAATGGCGATGTAGACAAGCGCCATGACGGGCACGATAATCGAGGTGATGACGCTGATGCGGCGCGCACCACCGAAGATGACGAACGCCGTCATGACGGCAAGCACGATGCCGCAGGCAATGGCGGCCTTGTGGCCGAGAGCGCCCTTGCCCGTGTAGTACTCAAGCGAGCTGGCCGCATTGAATGCCTGCAGGCCGTTGAAGCCGAACGCGAAGCACAGGATGAGCAGCACGGCGAAGACGACGCCGAGCCAGCGATGCCCCAGGCCCTGCTCGATGTAGTAGGCGGGGCCTCCGCGGAACTCGCCGTCCTTGCCCCTCACCTTGAAGATCTGGGCGAGCGTGGACTCGATGAAGGCCGAGGCGGCGCCCACGAGCGCCATGACCCACATCCAGAAAACGGCACCCGGGCCACCGGTGGCGACGGCGGTGGCGACGCCGGCGATGTTGCCCGTGCCCACACGGCTCGCCGTGGACACCATCAGCGCCTGGAACGACGAGATGGCGTGCCCGCCCTCAACGTGCTTCTTCTCCGTGAGCTGGGTGAACATGTCCTTGATATAGCGAATCTGCACCGCGCGGGTACGAATCGTGTACCAGATACCCGTGAACACAAGCAGCGCCAACAGGATGTAGGTGTACATGAAGCCGTCGATATCGCCTGTCACCTTGACAAGCCATTCGTTTATATCCACAGCGAGCCCCCTCTTTTTCTCGTCGGATGAGCATTTAGGCAGGTTAACACACCAGAAACAATCTAACAACGAGAAAAGGCACCCCTCCCGAAGGAGAAGCGCCCAAAAAGGGGGTTTACAGCCTGTCTTACTCCCAGGGAGTCAGCTGGGCGGCGTTCATGCCGGCGATGTAGCCAAACGTGAAGCCAGGGCCCAGGGTTCCGCCGGCGCCGTTGTAGAAGAGGCCCGGGCCGCCGATGCCGGAGTTGTTGCCGGATGCGTACAGACGGGGGATGACCTCACCGGTGACAGAGAGGACCTCAGCGTTCTCGTTCACGCGCAGGCCACCCTTGGTGCACATGGGATAGGGCTCGCAGATGATGCCGTAGAAGGGGCCGACCTCGATGGGTGCCAGCGACTTCTCGGGACGGCTCGTGCCGCCCTGATCCCACGTGGTCTCGCCGCGGTGGAACTCGGGATCGATGTCGTTCCTGCAGTTCTCGTTGTACTCCTCGATGGTCTTGGAGGCCTTCTGGCGGGCGTAGTCGTCACGCCAGGGAATCTGGTCGAGGAGCTCCTCGATGGTGTCGGCCTGATAGGCGACCCAGCTCACGATGTTGCCGTCGGAGTCGCGCATAACGGAGTTCTCGGCATCGGCAACAGTGGAATCGCAGATGTAGAAGGCCGGGCAGTTCGTCCAGCTCGTGCCGTAAGTGCCTCCCTCCTCGGTCTGGTTGGCGCCCAGGTCGCGGCCCCAGAAGCCATGGTAGAGGGAGTCGTAGTCAACGGCCTCGTCCATGAAGCGGCGGCCGAACTTGTTGAGCACGCAGGAACCCGGCTTGCACATAAGGCCGTAGAAGGTGCCCAGGCCGAAGTGGTTGATCTCAGTGGGCTTCTCGCACCACTCATGGTAGGGCATGTCCTCGGGGTTGACGCAGACGACCTGGCCCCAGGCGTACTGCATGAGCGTGACGTCGGCGCCCACGGCCTGACCCATGAGGATGCCGTCGCCCACGCAGGTGGAGACTTCCATGGTGCGGTTGGCCGGCAGCTCCATGTAGCGCTTCTTCATGTCGTCGTTCCAGCCAAAGCCGCCCGCGCCCAGGATGACGCCCTTGGTGGCCTTGATGTTGATCATGGAACCGTCCTCGGCCTGGGCCTGCACGCCGCAGACCTCGGTCACGCCCTCGTCGTTGACACGGGTGATGAGGTGCATGGCGCGGGTGTTGAGCAACAGCTCACCGCCGTACTTGTTCACGACGCCGTCGCACAGCGGGTCGGTGACATAGGAGCCCGAAGAGGTGGTGCCGAAGGCGCCCGTCATCTGGCCGGCCTCAGTGGACTGCTTGCCAACAGGGGCGATGGTGCGGGTCTGGTCCTTGGCGCCGGGGAAGACGTCGATATGGTAGTCGACGCGGGGGCTGATCTCCCAAGTGAGGTCGGCTGTTTCGGCCAGGAAGTCGATGGCCTCGGGGCCGTACTTCAGAAAGGCCTCGAGAATCTCGGGCGTAGACTTGCCAGCGGCGGTAGCGGTGATGTAGGCCAGGGCGTCGTCGTAGTTGTCCAGGCCCTGTGCCATGGCGGTAGAGTTGAGGGGCATCCAAGTCTGACCGTTGGAGATGGAGGTGGTACCACCAATAAATCCTGCGGCCTCAATGATGATGACGCGATTGCCCTCGGCGGCAGCCTTGCCGGCACCGGTCAGAACCGTACCGGTGCCCACGACTGCGACGTCGCACTCATAGTCCCACGTCTCGGGAACGGCGACGGCAGCGTGGGCCGTCTGCGGGTTGGCACCCGGCAGCACGGCGGCTGCGGCAGCGAGGCCGGCGGCTGCGGTCTGAACGAACGAGCGGCGGGACATTGCGTTGCTTTGCATAGCGATTACCCCTTTTCTGTCATGCCTTGCTTTGTAGCGGTGGCTGATGCGTCCTCGCTTGGCGTGTGCCTTGCGTTGAACAGCTCGAACACTAGCGCGCTCAGCGCAACCCATTCGCCCCCCACTTTGCGGCTTTCTTTGTTTGTGCAGGTAAAAGTGCTTGTATACACCCCAGATTGGAGTGGGGTGACCCATCGTTTTTCGCGTCAATGGCACGAGACGTGCAGTACTATGTACAGGCGCGAATAAGCCCCGCGACACTCCGAGACAACCCCAAAGGGGCCGTTCGCTCACCGCTTTGCGCACTGCCGCCTCACTGGAGGAACCATGCTTGCAAACTTCCTAAAAAACCTTCGCCCGTCCCTTTTGGGCCTGGCGTTTGTGCACATGTGGATCTACTGCTCCACCCACCGCTTCCTTGAGAGCGGCGGCGTCTCCGTCACGGCCGTGCTGTACTCGGCCATGAGCGTGGCGCTCGTGGCGATAGGCATCGGCGCCTGGCGCGCAGGCAAGGCGGGCGAGCGCCTCAATCTGCCCGGGGACCGCAGAATGCTCGCACGCGACCTTGTGTCGGCGACCCTCATGGCGTTGGGCGGCGTGGCACTATCGGTCGAGCTGCCCACTGCGCCCGCCGTGGCCACCGCAGTGGGCGCAACCTTGGGAGGGGTGGGCGTTGCCTGGGCCTACGGCCGCTGGATCCAGGTGTATGCCAAACTCGACCTCGCCTTTTCGGTTCCCCTGCTCTTCTGCACGATGGCGCTGGGCTCTGCCTGCAAAACGGTCATCGACTTTTTGCCCGGCGCCGTGGCGGCCCCCGTGTTCGTGTGCCTGCCCTTCGCCACATTCGCCTGCATGCGCCATGCGGCGCGCAACCTGCCACCCGCAAGCAAGCCCGAGCAGTACTACAACGCCCGCACCGTGGGGTCCCTGTCGCGTGCATTGGTAAGCGTGGTGGCATTCAGCTTCACCATCGGCATCATCCGCACGGCCATCCTCGAGTCCACACCCAACCCCTACGTGCTTTCCGTGCTTGTAAACCACGGCACCGAGATACTGCTCGCCTTTGTCTTCATCTGGTGGGTCAGCGTCGCAGGCCGCGGCATCGATTTTGGCCGCACCTGGCGACTCATTCTCATCCTCATGGTCACTGTGCTTGTGTTCGAGCCGTTCCTCGCAGGCACCGGCGCCCATGCCGTGCTCTTTGCGCTCGTGCGCACCGCCCATGCCCTGCTCGTGGTGTTCTTCCTGTTCATGGCTGTGGCCGATGTGGCCAGGCACAGCTCCTACCCGGCATTGGCCGTGTACGCGGCAGGCTGGCTCGCCTACGCCCTGCCCTTTGCCGCAGGAAGTGCGGCGGGCCTGCTCATGGTTGAGAGTCCCATCGAGCCGCTCATCACCTCGATTGCCACTTGGGCGCTCGTGGTCGTGGCTCTTGTACTGCTCGACGACCGCTCCCTTGGCAACCGGCTCATCTTCTCCGAACTGAACCAGGCCGAGGACGACTCCCCCGAGATGCGCGCGCTTGCCACCCAGCGCGACCTGGAGAAGCGCGAGGCCGCCGCACCCGCCGCCAGCTCCTCGGCCGACAACCTGCGCACCCGCTGCCACCAGCTCGCCCGCAAGGGAAGCCTCACCGCACGCGAGGAGGAAGTGCTTGAGCTGCTCGTGCGCGGCCACAGCAAGACTCGTATCGCCGAGACGTTCCTCATTTCCGAAAACACCGTGCGTGGCCACGTCAAGCACATCTACACTAAGCTCGATGTCCACTCCAAGCAGGAGCTTCTTGATTTGGTGGAGAGGAAATAGACGTGGTACAATTTGGCCACAGTTAGGTGAAGGAGGGTCCTGATGCCTGTTTGTGTACCGGTTCGAGATATGAAAGATACCGCGGCGTTTGCCTCTCTCGTTGAACGGGAGCGCGATGTCACAGTGACACGCAATGGATACAGCGCGATGCATTGCCTGAGCAACGAAGAATACGAGGCGCAGCGCGAGGAAGTCGCTAAGGCAAAACTTCTCTCTCGCATGTTGCTTGCCGAAACCGAAATTGCCTCGGGTGATTACACGGACTTCTCGGCCTTCTCTGCCTCGATCCGTCAGCGCTATGACCTATAAGGCAGTCATCACCCGCGAGGCGCAGCGCGAATACGAGTCCATAGTCTCATATTTGGCCTCAACCCTGCTCAGCCCTGCAGCCGCAAACGATTTCATGAACGAGTTCGACCACCAGATAACCCTGGTATGTGAGATGCCCCTTATGCATCCGCTGTCGCATCTACCCGAACTCGCGGCACTCGGATACCGCCCAATCCACATCAAGCGCTATGTGGCCTTGTACAAAGTCACCGACGACAAAATCGTCATCGCCCACATCTTTCACCAAACGCAGGACTACGCTCGGCTCGTATGAGCATCCTCGGCACACGAAACCCCGCAGGTTCCTCGCCCTCCTTCAGGGCTTGAAACCTGCGGGGTTTCTTCTTACACGCGTATTGCAGGCGGAAACCCTTACTTCTTCTCCGATGCGTAGAAGGTGGCCTCGGGCGCCATGTCGGCGACGGACTTGCCGTCAACGGCGGGCTCGGCGAGGAACTCCTCGACGCGGGCCAGCGGCGACGTCACGTCGGTGTAATGCCCTTTGTCATTGAGCACGGCGGTGTCCTGAACGCGCCAATAGTTCTCGTTGGCGTCGGTCAGGTAGTAGGAAGCACCAGCGTAGTCCATGTACACGGCATGCTTGGCGCTCAGGTAGGACGAGAGCTCCTCAGGTGCGATTTGAAGCGGTTCAGCAGCTTTGAGACCCATGATGCGCTCCTTTGCTCCGTGACCCCGCCATCCACGGCAGGGTACCTTTTGCTCCGCCTTTCGGCGACGTAAGAGACAGTATATTGTTTTTTGCAGGAATTGTGAATAAGATATCTGACATGCACGCATGTTCGGTTTCAAGCTCGTGTCTATGCCCCCCGCCGCGCCGCCAAACGGCAGCCTGAGTCAGGGGGTCGTCAATGTCGAGGTTAGGAGACTGGTATGGCTGCACCTCAGACCGATAAGGTTCGCAACGTAGTCCTTGTGGGACAGGGAGGCGTCGGCAAGACTAAGCTTGCCGAGGCCATGCTGCATCTCACCGGCAAGACCGCCCGCCTGGGAGGCCACGCCGGCTCGAAGCCCACGCTCGACTTCGACCCCGAAGAGAGCAAGCGCAACTTCTCCATCTCCACCTCCATTGCGCCCGTGGAGCACAAGGGTTGCAAGATCAACGTTCTCGACGCCCCGTGCTACCCCGACTTCATCGGCGACGCCTACGCCGCCATCTCCGTGGCCGAAACGGCCCTTTTCGTGGTTGACGCGGTGGAGGGACCCCAGCCCACGACTGTGAAGCTGTGGTACGCCACCGACGAGCAGCCCGTCGCGCGCGCCGTCTTCATCAACCGCATCGACAAGGACAACGCCGACCTCGACCTCACCATGGCCGGCCTGCAGGATCGCTTCGGCAACCACCTGGGCCTCGTCAGCATCCCCATGGGCGTCGGCCCCGACTTCAAGGGCCTCATCGACGTCATCCACATGCAGGCCCGCACCTACGATGCCGAGGGCAAGGAAATCGTGGGCGAGATTCCCACCGAGTACGCCGACGCCGCCGCCTCCGCACGCGAGGCTCTGTGCGACCTGGCCGTTGAGGCCGACGAGGAACTCATGATGAAGTACCTCGAGGGCGAGGCCCTTACTCAGGAGGAGCTCGAGGGTCTTCTGGGCACCGCCATCGCCCAGCGCATGCTCGTGCCCGTCTACGTGGGCGCAGCCGTGCAGGAGAAGGGCGTCAACGCCCTGCTCGACGACATCGTGACCTACTTCCCCACCCCCACCGACTTTGGCGAGATGCCCCTCACCGACGGCACGATGCTCAAGATCAGCTCTGCCGACGAGCGCCCCGTGGCCTTCGTCTTCAAGACCCTGAACGACGCCCAGACGGGCCGCCTGTCCTTCCTCAAGGTGCTTGCCGGCACGCTCGAACCCGGCATGGAGCTCACCTGCGCGCGCACCCAGTCCTCCGAGCGCCTGGGCCACCTCTACCTCATGTGCGGCCGTGAGACCACCGACGTCAAGAAGGCCCTGGCCGGCGACATCATCGTGGTGCCCAAGCTCGAGGTCAACACCGGCGACACCCTGAGCGCCACCGGCAAGGTCGAGGCTCAGGCCTTCCGCTTCTCCAACTCGCTCTACCAGGTGGCCATCCGCGCCAAGAACCGCAACGAGGAAGACAAGCTCAGCGCCTTCCTTGAGAAGACCTGCGACGCCGACCCCACCATCAGCGTCACGCGCAACGAGGAGACGCACCAGACCGTGGTGAGCGCCGTGGGCGAGGCCCAGGTAAGCGTCATGGTGAACCGTCTGGCCGAGCGCACCGGCGTCGAGGCCATCCTCGAGCCCCTGCGCATCCCCTATCGCGAGACCATTCGCAAGGCTGCCAGCGCCCAGGGTCGCCACAAGAAGCAGACGGGCGGTGCCGGCCAGTTCGGCGACTGCTGGCTGCGTCTCGAGCCCAACCCCGGCGGCGGCTATGAGTTCCTCGACGAGATCGTGGGCGGCAAGATCCCTCGCCAGTACATCCCCGCAGTGGACAAGGGCATCCAGGAGACCCTCACCGAGGGCGTCCTGGCCGGTTACCCCATGGTCGACGTGAAGGTTGCCTGCTACGACGGTTCCTACCACCCCGTTGACTCCAGCGAGATCGCGTTCAAGACGGCCGCCCGCATCGGCTTCCGCGCCGCCGCCGAGCACGCCGACCCCGTCATCCTCGAGCCCATGGCCAACATGACCATCACCGTGCCCGACGCCTACGCCGGCGCCGTCACCGGCGACATCTCCGCCTCGCGCGGCCGCGTCACCGGCATGGACTCCGACGGCCGCGGCAACACCGTGGTCATCGCCACCGTGCCCTTCGCCGAGATCACCGACTACTCCACGCGCCTGAGGTCTCTGTCCCGCGGCACCGGCGAGTTCTCCTACGAGCTCGAGGGTTACGAGCAGGTGCCCTACGACACCGCCGCCAAGCTCGTTGAGGCCTACCAGAAGAGCCGTTCCGAGGGCAGGTAATCAGGCAGCTCGCGGCACATCACCACCTGCATGCAAGAGGGTCCCGCAAGGGGCCCTCTTTTTTTGATTGCTGAGTTGATAGTTGCCAGCGAACTGCTCCATAAACGAAAAAAGCTCAGGAACTTACGTCCCTGAGCTGAAATTTCTTGGTCGCGGGAGCCGGATTTGAACCGACGACCTCCGGGTTATGAGCCCGGCGAGCTACCAGACTGCTCCATCCCGCAATTGGAGAGTGCCTTTCGGCAAGAAATAAATATAGGGCATCGCGTGTTTCAGGTCAATGAAGCAACCTCTGCTTCATGAACTGACCACAACTTGCATCCTGAGCCTACTCCACCCCAGAAGCCTTGGCCTCGCGGATCGCAAGCTCGCGTGCCTGCTTACCAGTGAGCTCCTCCACTTCAAAAGCGATGACGGCCACCCGGTCGAACGCACCAGCGATCTCCTTTTCGGCGCTTTCCTGCTGACCGGGATTGTACTTCTCGGCCAAGGCGCGAAGACCGCGCAGGCGCTCTTCGTCATCCTCAAGAACATGCACGCGCCCTGTGGCAATGACGCTCTTATAGTTGGTGGTGTACTCGTCGGGCACGATCTCGTCGCGCACCACCACGGCAAACGACGCCTTCTCGCTGTCCATGATGGAGTCGATCTTGTAGCCCTCGCGAGCACTGTGAAAATAGATGCGGCCGATGAACTCGTCTTCGCCGCCCAGGCACTCGTCAGTCCAGACGTGGCTGATGGGCACGGCGTAAGGATAGCCGTCGTCTCCCTCAAGTGCCAACACGCCCGAAGTCGCCTCGCGCATGACCTGCACGGCCGCCTCATGGCTCAGCTGTTGCTTGATGCGACGCATCTGCCTATGCATCCTGGCTGCGCTCCTGTGCTGCGGGGTCACCGTCGCCCTGAGCGTCCTCAGATGCGGTCTCAGGCTCGCTCTGCGGCTCCTCGTCCACACGCTCGTAGAAGTGCACCGTGGAGCTGCCGTAACGCTTCAGGCGCACCTTGTGCAGCACGCCGAAGTCGTCGGGCATCTCCTTGCGGTCGCGCGTGCGGATGGCGACCGTGCCGCCCTCGGCAAGCAGCGCGCCGTCGGCCAGGGCCTCCATGACGGGGATGAAGATCTCGTCCACCGTGAAGGGCGGGTCGAGGTACACGATGTCGAAGGTCTGGTGCGTGCGGCCCAGATGGCCGATGACGCGGAACACGTCGTCGCGCACGACCTCGGCATGGCACTTGTCCAGGCCTGTCTTCTTGAGGTTGGCGCGGATGACACGCACCTGCTCGGAGCCTGCTTCCACCATCACGGCGCGGTTGGCGCCGCGGGAGAGGGCCTCCAGGCCCATGCAGCCGCTGCCGCTGAAGAGGTCGAGGAAGTCGGCCCCCTCCACGTCGAACTGCCAGATGTTGAAGAGCGACTCACGGATGATGTCGGTCACAGGGCGCGTCTCGAGCCCCTTGGGGGCCGAGATCTCCCTGCCGCGGGCACTGCCTGCGATGATGCGCATAAGACTCCTTTAAGGCGAAGCAAAAACAGGTTGGGGGCTATCGTGGCCAAGCACGCAGAAGACTATACCGCGGGGCGCACCGGATGGCACGCCCCGCGCTCAAACTCCCCCATGACGCCAGTTTGGCGCCGCCAGGCCGTTCCTTAGAAATCCGCGTTGCCCACGGTGCGGGGGTGCGGCAGCACGTCGCGGATGTTCGACACGCCCGTGAGGTACATCACGAGGCGCTCGAAGCCCAGGCCGAAGCCGGCATGCTTGCAGCTGCCGTAACGGCGCAGGTCGAGATAGTACTTGTACTGCTCGGGGTTCATGCCCAGGTCGGTGATGCGCTTCTCGAGCAGGTCGAGGCGCTCCTCACGCTGCGAGCCGCCGATAATCTCGCCGATGCCGGGCACCAGGCAGTCGGTGGCCGCGACGGTCTTGCCGTCGTCGTTCATGCGCATGTAGAACGCCTTGATCTCGGCGGGGTAGTCGGTCACAAAGACAGGGCGCTTGAAGTGCTGCTCGGTGAGGAAGCGCTCGTGCTCGGTGGCCAGGTCGCAGCCCCAATATACCGGGTACTCGAACTCGTGGCCGCCGGCGACGGCCTCTTCGAGGACCTTGACGGCGTCGGTGTAGCTGATGCGGCCGAAATCGCTGGAAGCGACGTGCTCCAGACGCTCGATGAGGCCCTTGTCGACGAAGGAGTTGAAGAAGTTGAGCTCGTCGGGGCAGTGATCCATGACGTAGCGGATGACGTACTTGAGCATGTCCTCGGCGAGGTTCATGTCGTCCTCGAGGTCGGCGAAGGCGATCTCGGGCTCCACCATCCAGAACTCGGCGGCATGGCGCTGCGTGTTGGAGTTCTCAGCGCGGAACGTCGGGCCGAAGGTGTAGACGTCGCCGAACGCCATGGCGAAGTTCTCGGCCTGGAGCTGGCCCGAAACCGTGAGGTTGGCAGCCTTGCCGAAGAAGTCCTGGCTGTAGTCGACGTTGCCGTGGTCGTCGAGCGGCGGGTTGGCCGGGTCGATCGTGGTCACGTGGAACATCTCGCCGGCGCCCTCGCAGTCGCTGGCGGTGATGATGGGCGTGTTCACATAGACGAAGCCGCGCTCCTGGAAGAAGGAGTGGATGGCGAAGGCGGCCACGGAGCGCACGCGGAACACGGCACTGAACAGGTTAGTGCGGGGGCGCAGGTGCTGGATGGTGCGCAGGTACTCGACGGTGTGGCGCTTCTTCTGCAGCGGGTAGTCGGGAGCCGAGGGACCCTCGACCTCGATGGTAAGCGCCTTGAGCTCGAAGGGCTGCTGGGCGCCGGGCGTCAGCACAAGCTCGCCGGTCACAACAAAGGCGGTGCCCACGTTCTGCGCGACGATCTCGTCGTAGTTGGACAGGACGTCGCGGCTCAGGACGACCTGAAGGTTGTTGAAGCAGCTGCCGTCGTTGAGGGCAACGAATCCCACGGCCTTGGAGTCACGGATGGAGCGCGCCCATCCCGCCACGGTCAGCGTGGTTCCTCCCAGGCTTTCGGAGTTGGCGAAGATGCTGGCGACGGTTGTACGGTTCACAGCTAAAAACCTCCCCTTACATTGCGGACAGTCGGATACCATTCTACGACTGCCGGGGCCGGATTGCGTCGGCGATGCGCCTCGGCTTTTGACGAAAAAACGGTCGCGCCGCAAAGCTTGTCTGGGCTGCTCCCAAAAAAGCTTAACCGCGACGCGACCGCACTCTACCAGGTGTTTTGTGTTTTAGAAACTAGGCCCCGAAGGACTCGAGAATGCTGTGCGCACTACGTTTTCCGGCGCCCATCGCAAGGATGACGGTGGCCGCGCCGGTCACGATGTCGCCGCCGGCCCATACACCCGGCTGGCTGGTGCGCCCGTCCTCGTCAGCCTCGATGTAGCCCCAGCGGTTGAGCGCGACGCTGGGAGCCATGGCCCCCACGAGCGGGCAGGCGTTCGTGCCGATGGCCGTGATGGCCAGGTCGCAGGGAATCTGCGCGACGGCGTCCTGCCCTGTAAGCGCCACGGGGCGACGACGACCACCCTCGTCGGGCTCGCCGAGCTCCATGCGCTGCAGGCGGGCGGCGCACACGTTGCCGGCCTCGTCGGCCTCAAAGCCAAGCGGGCCCACGAGCTCCATGAGGCGCACGCCCTCGGCCTTGGCGTGCTCGATTTCGGCCCTGCGGGCGGGCATCTCGGCCTCGGTACGGCGGTAGCACAGCGTGACCGTCTCGGCACCCAGGCGAAGCGCCGTGCGGGCCGCGTCCATGGCAACGTTGCCGCCGCCGAAGACGACGACGTTCTTGCCAGGACGCACGGGCGTGTCTACCTGCGGGAAGTCATAGGCGCGCATGAGGTTCACGCGCGTGAGGTACTCGTTGGCGCACATCACGCCGCATGCGTTCTCACCAGGCACGCCGAGCATCTTGGGAAGGCCCGCGCCCACGCCGATGAACACGGCGTCGAAGCCGCGCTCGCCAAGCAGCTCGTCGACCGTGAAGGTGCGGCCGGCGACCATGTTGGTCTCCACGCGCACGCCGAGCGCCTCCAGGGCCTCGAGCTCGCGGGCGACGACGGCCTTGGGAAGGCGGAACTCCGGGATGCCGTACACGAGCACGCCGCCCAGACGGAACAGCGAGTCAAAAATGGTGACCTCCACGCCGGCGCGCGCCAACTCAAAGGCGCAGGTAATGCCGGCAGGGCCGCTGCCCACAACCGCGACGCGGCGCGGAGCAGCGGCATCGGCATCGGCGGCGCCAGCCTCAGGCGCGCCGGAATCGGCCGCAGCCTCGCCCGCAAGCTCGTCGGCCTTGTCGCCCAGGAAGCGCTCAAGCTGGCCGATGGCGATGGGGTTGCCGCGCTTGGCGAGCACGCAGGCACCTTCGCACTGCGTCTCCTGCGGGCACACGCGGCCGCACACGCTCGGCAGCAGGTTGTCGCGACGCACGACGTCCAGACCGTGCTCCCAGTCGCGGGCGCGGACGGCCTCGATGAAGTGGGGGATGTCGACGCCCACGGGGCAGCCCTGCACGCACGCAGGACGCGCGCAGTCCAGGCAGCGGTTAGCCTCGAGCACGGCGTCGTCGTCGGTATAGCCCAGGTCAACAGGCATGAATCCCTGCACACGCTCCTGCGGGGCGACCTCGCGGGCAGGCGTGCGGGGCGCCTTCGCATTGGGCTTGTAACGCTCGGGCACAGCGGCGCCCTCTTGCAGCTGGCTCATCGTGCGGCTCCTTCCAAGGCATCGGCCGCCGCCTGCATGCGGCAGGCATGGGCGAGCTCGAGCGACTCCTTCTCCTGCGCGGCGAACGTGCGCAGGCGACTGCGCAGGTCGGCCCAGTCAACCTTGGCGCCGTCGAAGTCGACGCCGTCGATGCAGGCAAAGCGGACCTGGCCGTCCACCACCACGCGGCAGCCGCCGCACATGCCGGTGCCGTCGAGCATGACCGGGTTGAGCGACACGGTCACAGGCACGTCGTAGGCCGACACGGCCTTCACGCAGGCGCCCATCATGGGGACGGGACCCACGGCAAAGGCATGGTCGATTTCGCCGGCCTTGGCCAGGCGCTCCAAGGGACCGGTGGCAAAGCCCTTCTCGCCGTAGGAACCGTCATCGGTCACGACGATGATATCGGCGCCCTCGATTGCGCGGAACTTGTCCTCAAGCACGAGCAGGTCGCGGCTACGAGCAGCCACGATGGCACTCACCTTGGCGCCGGCCTGCGCCAGCGCACGCGCCACGGGGTATGCGGCCGCCAGGCCCACGCCGCCGCCCGCCACAGCCCAGCGCTGCCCGGCGACGCCCTCCATGTTGGAGGGGTTCCCCAGAGGACCGGTCACGTCGAGCAGCTCCTGGCCCTCCTCGAAGGTGGTGAGCAGCTCAGTCGTGCGTCCCACCACGAGGAACACGAACTCAATCCAGCCCTCTTGGGCGTTCCAGTCACAGAACGTAAACGGCACACGCTCGGCTCCCTCGCGTGCGCGCACCAGGAAGAACTGCCCGGCCTGCGCCTTGGCGGCAACGGCCGGCGCCTCCACGCGCATGAGCCACGTGCCCTGCGCCAGAAGCTCCTTCTTCAGAATTCGATGCACGGTTCCCTCCCCGTCAGCATTGTTCGACTCTCCTGTGTGCGCCATGATGCGACCCTTGCGCGTCGCCTGTCACCCACAGAAAACAGTTGATTGAAAAACCCACACCGGAGCGCCCGGTGCCTCGCAAGCCCCTACTTCTTGGCCGGGTACTTGACAAGCGCCGCGGCCACACCCTGCTCCAGGGCAAAGCGGGCCGCAAGGGCCGCGTCGGCAGCCGTGACCTCGAACTCCTCCCAGTCGCGACCGCGCAGCTGCTGGAGGACGTAGTCGGCCGGGGCCATCTTTCCCGGCGGGCGGCCGATGCCGCAGCGCACGCGCGGGTAGTCGGGAGTGCCCAGCTTCTCGCCGATGGAGCGCAGGCCGTTGTGGCCGGCGTGGCCACCGCCCATCTTGAGCGCCACCGCGCCTGCGGGCAGCTCGAGCTCGTCGTGGATTACCAGGATGCCGGCAGCGGGCACGCGGTACTCCTCGGCGATCCTCTTGAGGGGACCGCCCGAGACGTTCATGTACGACTGGGGCTTCACGAGCACGACCTTGCGGCCCGCGACGCTCACCTCGCACACGGCCGCGCCCGGCTTGTTCTTCCAGTAGCGCGCGCCCAACTCGTTTGCCAGCACATCGATTGCCAAGAAGCCGGCGTTGTGCCTCGTGCGCTCATACTCGCTGCCGGGGTTCCCCAGGCCGCACACGATGCCAACCGGCACGTCTTTGACGGTCTTGCCCGCCATCTGACCCCTCCTATACAAATCGAGCCAGGCAACCCTGGCTCGACCTCTCGCGCTGTACCTTGCTTGCAGAAAAACAGGGGCAGGCCACGGCACATGCCCTGGCCTGCCCCAATCAGATTAGAACTCGGGGTTGACACCCAGCATCTTGGAGACGGACGTCTCGTCGTAGACGTTCTGGATGGCCTTGGCGAACTCGTCGGCAAGCGACAGGACCTTGATGCGGTCGCCGCGCTTCTCGACGGGCACGGGCACGGCGTCGGTGACGGCGACCTCGACGATGGGCAGGGTCGGGTCGAGCAGACGCTCGTAGGCGGGGCCGGAGAACAGGCCGTGCGTGGCGCCCACGTAGATGTCGCCGGCGCCGAGGTTCTTGAGTTCGCGCACCGCGCCGCACAGGGTGCCGGCAGTGTCGATCATGTCGTCGTTGATGATGCAGGTCTTGCCCTGGATGTTGCCCAGGATGCCCATGACCTCGGCCTCGTTGTGGGCGGCGCGGTTCTTGTGGGCAACGGCCAGGTCGCAGCCGAGCATGTCGGCCAGGCGCTTGGAGGCCTTGGCACGGCCCACGTCGGGCGAGACGACGACGGTGTTGTTCATGTCGAAGCCCTTGGCCGTGTAGTACTCGGCGAAGATGGGCATGGCGGTGAGGTGGTTCACCGGGACGTCGAAGTAACCCTGGATCTGGCCCTGGTGCAGGTCGACCGTGATGACGCGGTTGACGCCCGCGGCCTCGTAGAGGTCGGCGACCAGGCGGGCCGTGATGGGCTCGCGGGGCTGGGCCTTGCGGTCCTGACGAGCGTAGGCGTAGTGGGTAAGCACGGCGGTGAAGGTACGAGCGGAGGCACGCTTGGCAGCGTCGGCCGCGATCAGGACCTCCATCAGCATGTCGTTAAGGTGAGGACCAGAAACCGACTGGATGAAGAAGACATCGCAGCCGCGCACGCTCTCAGCAAAACGCGTGTAAATCTCGCCGTTGGCGAACTTCTCGATCTGCAGATCTCCCAGCGTCGTGCCGAGCTTTGCGGCCACCGACTCGGCGAACGCCCTATTCGACGTGCCGGAGAAGACCTTCATGCTCTTCTGGATGGGATTCATCTGTTCCGTGCCCCTCTCAAACGTTGTGTGCCCAGCCTACAATTGCTTACAAAACGCATCGTGCAAACAATACTCCAGTTTATACGCTAAGCGCGGTCCCATTTAGGACGCCAGCCAGGCTTCACCGTTTGTTCGGAGCGCTCCACCGCAAGGGCACCGTCGGGCACGTCGCGGGTGATGGTGGAGCCGGCGCCCACCGTGCAACGGCTGCCGATGTTGACGGGGGCCACAAGCATGGTGTCCGAGCCGATGAACGAGCCGTCGCCGATAGTGGTGGCGTTCTTATTCTTGCCGTCATAGTTGCAGGTAATGGTACCCGCACCGATGTTGACGCCCTCACCGATGGTGCAGTCGCCGATGTAAGAGAGGTGCGGCACCTTCGAACCCTTGCCCACCGTGGACTTCTTGATCTCCACGTGCGTGCCCGCCTTGGAGCCGTCGCACAGATGGGCGCCGGGACGCAGGTAGGCGCGCGGGCCGCACTCCACGTCGTTGTCAATCACGGCCTGCACGGCCACGGTCTCGTCCACGACGCAGCCCGAACCCACGCGCGTGTCGGTGAGGCGGGTCTGGGGGCCGACGAGGCAGTTCTCGCCGATGTGGGTGTCGCCCCACAGCATCGTGCCCGGCAGGATCTCGGTGTCGCGGCCGATCGTGACGTCGGGGCCGATCCACACCTGCGTGGGGTCGAGCATCGTGACGCCGGCGGCCATGTGGGTCAGGTTGATGCGCTCCTGCATGGCGCGGCTCGCCTGGGCAAGCTGGATGCGCGAGTTCACGCCCATGAGCTCCACCGCATCAGGGCAGTCGACGGCCGCCATGGCGGCGCCGTGGGCGCGCAGGATGCCCACCATGTCGGTGAGGTAGTACTCCTTCTGGGCGTTTTCGCAGGTAAGCTCAGAGATATGAGCGCGCAGAAGCCCTGCGTCGAAGCAGTAGACACCGGCGTTGCAGGTCTTGACGAGCGCCTGCTCGGCCGTGCAGTCCTTCTGCTCCACGATGGCGGTGGCGCAACCGTCCTCGGCCACCATGACGCGGCCATAGCCCGTGGGGTCGTCATAGGTCATCGTGAGGAGGGCGCCGGCCTCGTGCGCAGGCGACATGGCGGCGTCGACGAGCGACTTCAGGGTCTCGGCGCGCAAAAGGGGCGTGTCGCCGCACAGCACCAGGACCTGGCCATCTTCCACCTGCGTCTTCTCAAGGGCGGCACGAACGGCGTGGCCCGTGCCCAGGCGCTGCTCCTGCAGCACGCACTCGACGTCGGCGTCGCCGGCGAAGAGTGCCTCCACCTGCTCGGCGCCGTTGCCCACCACGACGACGCAGCGGTCAACACCCGCAGTGCGGGCAGCGTCGACGACCCACCGGACCATGGACTTGCCCAAAACCTCGTGGACCACCTTGGGGCGGGACGACTTCATGCGCGTGCCCTCACCTGCGGCCAAAACAATAGCGGTGACTCCCATGTGAGCTCCTTCTACGGACCCGTCGCGCGACGCGTCCGAAAATGTCAAATTGACAGGCGCATAAAACTTTACCGCAACGCTTGCGCAGAAGATGGATGGAAACTAAGACCACACGGCGATAGAGCCGCAAACGGTCGCTATCATGGCTATGATGAACAACCCCAAGATTGCATCCGCAGCATCGTCTGACCGAGGAGACCCACGCATGGCACCCATGCCCCCAAAGCAACCGGCAGCAGGCACCCAAGGCGCCTACTCCGCACCTGCCCCCACGCAGGTGCCTCAGCCGGGCTTTGGCCGTGGCCCGGTAGACTTCACCAATCAGGAGAGCTTTGCCCAGGACGTGGACACCTCTCCTTACGCGAGCGCCAAGTCGGCCAAGCGCGCGGCGAAATCGCTCGGCAAACGTCCTGCTCCCACAATCGAGAGGGCGGCGCAGCCCGAGCAGGAAGACATCGCGCCGCAGGCCGCCCCGCCCGTCGCCATACCCGGCACCGTTGACATCCGCTCACAGATGCACGTCGTGGTGGGCGGAGCCCATCAGGCGCAGGCGCGACCCACCGTGTCGAACCAGGCCCAACGCGCACAACGCGCGGCAAACCGCACAGTGAAAGCCGCCGAGCCCAAACCCCGACAGACGCCCGAGCCCTCAGAGGCCGCCGAGCAGTTCCCCGCCGAAGAGCAGTACATCGAGGCAGCCGAGCGAGCCGCACGCGAACGTCCCGCCGCAAGCAGGGCCGGCGTCGCGCGCCCCAGGCCCCGCCCCGCGGCTGCCTCGGCCCAGCAGGGCGGCTCTAACGCGCCCGGCAGGCAGGCAGTCAAGCGGTCCATCCGCACATCCGGCATCATCGCAGCCCCGCGCGACACCGAGGAGTTCATCCGCCGCGCCGCCATGACCCTCACCTGCCTGGCGTGCGTCGTGGTCACCTGCGTGACGCTCTACACGCCCGCCCAGCAGCTCTACAGCGCCATGCGCGAAAACGAGCGCCTGACCAACGAGCTCGCCCAGAACCAGGCCCGCGTCGACGCCCTGCAGAAGAGTGTGAGCTCGCTGCAGACCGCCGAGGGCGTGCAGGACATGGCCCACAAGACCTGGGGCCTCGTCATGCCCGACGAGGTGCCCATCACAGTGGACAACGCCCCCTACACCCCCGCCGACACGCCCATTCCCGCCGAGGTCAAGCGCGGAAGCGGCGAGAACTCCTCCACCTGGGTGACCGACATTCTCGACCAGGTCTTCGGCGAGGCGGGCTCCACCACCGCCGTGCAAAGCGACGAGTCGGTGGCAACCCTGAGCGAGACGGACGCCAGCACCCAGGTAACGAGCGCGCTTCCCGTCCAAGGCTAAACCACACAAGCGAATAGGAGCTGCACCATGGCGAACCTGTACTGTGCACTCGATGCGGGCACCGTATCCACCTGCATGCTGTGCGCCACGCGCGACGAGGAAAACGGCACCCGGGCCCTGTTGCGCCGGGCACGTGTGACCGACCTGGGAGAGGGCGTCGACGCAAGCGGCTCGCTGCTGCCCCAGGCGATAGGGCGCACCGTGGACTGCATAGCCGACTACCTGGCCCAGGCCCGCAAGCTCGCCCGGGAACAGGGGCTCTCCCTCGTGAGCTGCCTCACCGCCACCAGCGCCGCCCGCGACGCGAGCAACTCGCGCGACCTCACGGCGCGCCTGGAGGAGCTCGGCCTCAAACCCCAGGTCATCGCAGGCACCGACGAGGCGGCCCTGGGGCTGCTCGGCGTGACCGGCGACTTCATGGGCACGACCGTCGAGGTCTGCGACATCGGCGGCGGCTCCACGGAGCTGTCCTGCGGCAGCCGCGACGCGCAGGGGCGTCTCGTGCAGCTGGGCGCCGTCTCGCTCAACATCGGCGCGCGCAGGGTCTGCGAGCGCTTCCTTGCCTGCCCCGACGACGAGCCGTGCGACCCCGCCGCCGTGCGCCGCGCCCGCGACTTTGCCCGCAGCGTCTTTGATGCGCACCTGTCCCAGCAAGCCAACCTGCCCGAGACACTTGCCTGCGTGGGCGGCACCGCCACGACGCTCGTGGCGGTGTTGGCCGAGCTCGACCCCTACGACAGCGATTTCGTGCACCTGCGCCAGACTGACCGCGACGCGCTGCACGACCTCACGGAGCGTTTGCTGTGCATGTCCACGCTCGAGCGCCGCGGCCTCGTGGGCCTGCAGCCCAAGCGCGCCCACGTCATCCACGCCGGCGCCCTCATCCTCGACGAGCTTGTCGAGACGGGCGGATGGCCGGGCTTTGTGACAAGCGAGTCGAACTCGCTGTTCGGGGTCGTGGAATGCATGCATGCGCAGGCGGTCGGTATTCAGCCGCCCCTGTCGTGGAACCCGCAGATGCTGCGCGGATGACACATGCGGCACGTTTCTCGTCAAAGCTGTGCTAAAGTGCTTTTGGCTGGGAGCGTGGCGGAATGGCAGACGCAGGTGACTTAAAATCACTCGCCGCGAGGCGTGCGGGTTCGAGTCCCGCCGCTCCTACCATCTTTTCTTTTATACGACCGGGCCTTTTTAAGAGATGCGGTTTTGATGGCAACTGACTTCATGAGCTTCCTCAACGACCACTACGCAAAGGTAGACGAGCTTATCGCCTCCTATTACGTTGGAAACGGTTCGCATCCCGACATGGATGCCTACCTGTACGCACCCCTGGCAAAGTACTCGGCAAACGGTGGCAAGCGCACCCGTCCCGTCGTGTGCTTCCTGGGCTGCATGGCGGTAGGTGGTTCGGCTGAGCTTGCCTCGAGCGCGGCGGCCTCTGTGGAGCACTTCCACACCGCGGCCCTCATCCACGACGACATCGCCGACGAGGGCGAGCTTCGCCGCGGCGAGCCGTGCCTGCATCTCACGATGGGCCTGGGTCTGGCCATCAACGCCGGCGACCTTGCGCTTTCGCAGGTCACAGGTACCGTTCTTCAGGACGACAGGCTCGACGACGCCACCAAGGTGCGCGTGCTCGGCGAGCTCGTGCGCATGACGACCCGCACCATCGAGGGCCAGGCGCTCGACATCGGCTGGGCGCGCGACGCCCGCTGGGACATCTCCGAAGACGACTACCTCGCCATGGCCTCTCACAAGACCGCCTATTACTCCGTCGCGGTGCCGCTCGCCTGCGGCGCCATCATCGGCGGCGGTACCGACGAGCAGGTCGAGGCGCTGCGCTCGTTCGGCATGGCCACGGGCCTGGCATTCCAGCTCCAGGACGACCTGCTCAACCTCGTGGGCGACAAGGAATCGGTCGCCAAGGACTTCCGCAGCGACATCACCGAGGGCAAGCGCACCCTCATGGTTGTGCATGCCCTGGCAAACCCCCAGGTGAGCGACGAGCTGCGCGGCATCCTTTCGGCGCACACCACCGATCCTGAGCTTCTGGCCCGCGCCGTGGAGCTCATGGAGCAGGCAGGTTCCATCGCGCACGCCCGCGAGCTGTCGCTCAAGCTCGTGCGCGAGGCCAAGGAAGCCCTTGCGCCCGTCAAGCTTGCACAGCCGGCCAAGGACCTGCTTTTCTCCATGGCCGATTTCTTCATCGAGCGCATCGTTTAATCTGACTCCGGGAGGCAGCAATGGACGCAATCAAGCCGGGACTCATCGGGGCGGCAGTCGAGGACGTACAGCAGAGGCTCACCAGCCTGGGGGCCTCCATCTCCGACGACGAGCGCATCGCCCAGGCGTTCGGCCCCACGACGGCCGCCGCCGTGCGCTCCTTCCGTGCCCAGCACGGCCTCCCCATGTCCGACGAGATTGACGAGGTTGCCTGGATCGTGTTGGTCGACGAGACCTATCACATGGGTGACCGCACGCTCTACCTGCGCCTTCCCTACTTCCACGGTGCCGACGTGAGCCACTTGCAGATGACGCTCAACGTGCTTGGCTTCTCGTGCGGCACAGTCGACGGCTTCTACGGCCCCCACACCGAGGCGGCCGTGAAGGAGTTCCAGGCCAACATGGGCCTCACCGCCGACGGCATGGCCTTCCAGGACACCTTCGACGCCATCGATCGCCTGCACCACGTGTGGCAGGGCAAGTCGGTCAACCCCGACTTCGTCAACGGCCACATGGGCCTTGCCCGTGCCGTGGAGGTCCTCGAGTCCAACCGCATCCTCATCGGTGCGACCGACCCCATCGCCCGCAACGTGGCAAGCCGCATCTGGAACGTGGCATACGCTACCACGAGCGATGCCCACATCACCCTTTCCGACGCGCTCACCAACGGCGAGCTTCGCGACCTCAAGGACAGCGACGTCGTGATGATCCTGGCCACCGCTCCCCTGGAGGCCGGCGACGTCCTGCCTGCAAGGGCGATCAACATCGTGGTGCAGAACGGCTCGCCCATCTGCGGCAAGCTGCGCGCCGCCTTGGACAACCAGTCCGCGCGCCCCGGCCTCATCCGCCTGGAGCTTGCAGACCTCAACCGCTACGACGGCTCCGTCACTTCGCGCATGGTGCAGAACGCCGCCATCGCCGTGGTCGACGCCCTGTGCGACGCCCTTGGCAGGAACTAGCGCCTAGCTGCGGTTGTTTCCTGCGTATATCAACGCGTAAATGAGCCACGTGCCTGCAAGGGCGCCCAGGATGGCGCCCGACAGGCATGAGAAGAAAAACGGCGCGATGCCAATGGCAATGTCGCTCACGCGCTCGTACACGAAATACAGCACGACCGACACCACGATGGATATCGCCGTGGATATGCTCGCCACCACCGCCGGGCGAAGGGGACGGGCACTCGTGGTGAGCACGATGCAGACCCCCAGGCACCAGAACATGCAGAAGCGCGCGAACGCCAACTCATGCAGGAACGCCAGCAGGCCGCCCATGAAGGGGCTCACCACAATGAGGATGGCTATCAGGACGGAGGCAATGGGGAATGCGACGCGTGCCTTGCCCCTTAGCACTCGCCTCATTGAATCGATGCTCACGTTCGCTCCGTACCACGCAAAAGCCGCCGGTCATGTAAAAGTTGGGACCACTATAGAAGCGCTCCTTGACGCTGTCGCTAAGGCTGGTACAATTTTCGGTCACGTGGCACAGAAGTCGATTTACGGCATACCGTGCCAGGCAAACGGCATTGGGATATCGTCCAATGGTTAGGACACGGGTTTTTGGTTCCCGGTATGGGGGTTCGACTCCCTCTATCCCAGCCAGTTTGATTTGCTTCCATGTTCGCGCGCATGAGCGTTCGCATGCTTGCGCGCGGTGAGCGTCTCAAGTGCTTCAAAACAAGAAGGCTCGCCGGCGGATTGTCGGCGAGCCTTCTTTTCGTGTGTGACGCCAAAGGAGTTGGCAGCTTACTCCTGCGGATGAGACTCCATCCAGGCCGTGATTGCCTCGCAGGCGCGTACGAGCGAGTCCTCCACCGACAGGCCCGCGATGTCCACGGTGATGGTGGCGTACTTCTCGTACAGGCCGCAACGCTGGTCGTACAGGTCGCGGAAGGTGAAGCCCTCAGGCATCACCACGCCACGGGCCGTGACGTCGCCCACACGTGCCGCGACCTCCTCGAAGGGGGCGCGCAGGTACACGACGGGGCCCGTGGTGGCCAGATGCGCCATGGCACGAGCGCTGTAGCAGGCGCTGCCTCCCGTGGCAATGACGGTGCGGCAGGGCTGCACGCCCAGAAGCACGCGCTCCTCCATGGCAAGCATACCGTCGTTGCCCTGCGCCGCGATGAGCTCGGCCAAAGTGCCGTCGTTTTCCACCTGAATGGTGATGTCGGTGTCGGTGAAGTTGTAGCGCAGGCGCTTGGCCATAAGCACGCCGATGGTGGACTTGCCCACGCTCGGCATTCCCACGAGCACGATGTTTCGCTTGTCCAAGGGCATAAGGTTGCGCCTTTCCTACTAGAAGGGCCGCCCCTGCGGACGGCCCTGTTTGTCTCATCGGATGCAGATGATATACGCCCGCTTTGTTTCCGCTCCAGGCACACGGTGTCGATGCGGGCCCAATACATGCAGTACACATGCCAAAGGCGCCCACTCGCACGCAGGTGCCTGCGCAGACGTGCTTATACGCCTGCGGCCCGAGGCCTTACAGCTGTCGGCGTGCCTCGATGGCGCGGCCCAGCGTGACCTCGTCGGCGTACTCGAGCTCGCCGCCCACCGGCAGGCCGCTCGCCAGACGCGTGACCTCAATGTCGAGCGGCTTGATGAGGCGCGCGAGATAGGAGGCCGTGGTCTCGCCCTCGATGTCGGGGTTGGTGGCGATGAGGACCTCGGAGACGTCCTCGCTGCCGAGGCGTCCCATGAGCTCGCGGATGTGCAGCTGGTCGGGACCCTTGCGCTCCATGGGGTTGATCACGCCGCCCAGCACGTGGTAGACGCCCTTGAAGGCGCCCGTACGCTCGATGGCGCTCACGTCGCGGGGCTCGGCCACCACGCAGATGCGCGAGGTGTCGCGGCGCGGGTCGGCGCAGATGGCGCACACCTTGCCCGTGGCGTAGTTGAAGCAATGCGGGCAGAAGTGCACCGTGCGCTTCACGTCCATGAGGGCGTCGGCCAGACGCTGGACGCTGGCGGTGTCTGACTGCAGGATGTGATAGGCGATGCGCTGGGCAGACTTGGGGCCGATGCCCGGAAGCCTGCCCAGCTCGTCGATGAGGTTGGTGAATGTCTCGTCAGCCATCGCGTGTATCGGTGTCGTGCGTGAACTCGGAATCGAGCCGGATTAGAACAGGCCCGGGATGTTGAGACCGCCGGTGATGGCGCCCATACGCTGGTTGGCAACCTGCGTGGCGTTGTTGGAAGCCTCGTTCACCGCGGCGACGATCATGTCCTGGAGAAGGTCGACGTCCTCGGGGTTGAGGGCCTCGGGGTCGATGGTGATGCCGGTGAGCTGGCCGTCGCCGGTCATCGTGGCCTTCACCATGCCGCCGCCGGCCGTGGCCTCCACGACGACGTCCTTGAGGCCGTCCTGCACGTCGGCAAGCTGCTGCTGCATCTTCTTGGCCTGCTTGAGCATCTTGGACATATCCATAGAGAGTTCCTCCCGTGTGGTCGAGCGGCCACATGGCCGCGCAAGCATATAAATCCAACCCACACACTGTACCCGCCCTCCTGCGCCCTGCCCAGCCCCACGACCACAAGACACGAGAAGAACGGAGGGGACTGGTGACGCATGAGCAGGTTATTTTTTTAAAGTTCACTTACCATAACAATACTGTATACTCTGAATTCCGTTCGGCGTTTCTATTCGATAGATGGGTGGATGTAAGCCCATCTCAACTGCGCAGGAGGACGTCATGGATTCACCGAAACGAATCGATGGCGCACTCTTTTCTCCAGAAGGCAACTCGTCATTGCCTCAGCTACATTTGGACTCGGTCTGGCAGGCGTCGCCCTTCCCGGCCTCGCTCGTGCCGACGAGGAATCGCTTGGATAGCATGGAACCCTCTAGCCCTGGAACACGAATTGCGGTCCTTGGACTCCTGGTATTTCTCATCGTGGGAGGTCTCGTTCTCTTCCACACGTTCTCGCAAAGCTCCGAGTTTCCCGACTCGGTTGTCTATGAGGGGCAGCACTATGGGCGCGCCGCATATCCAGAGACAAACAATACCAGCATCGACCTGCAGAAAGCAATCTTCTCCGATAAAGGCAAGCGCATCGGACATCTTGACGGGCAGACGGTAGTAGCAGAATCCTCCGATGAAAACACCCCTGAGTCTAAGCCAGGCGTCTATGAGCTTGATGGAACCAATCTCATACTCATTGGCGATGAGAACAAGAACGCAGCTTACGTCAATCTCTCCAACCCTTCGGAGTAGCTTGCACTCCCTCGTTCGAAAGACCCCCGTTCGAAAGCCACTCCATGCAAGCCCCGCCTGTTCCGATAATAAACCGGGACAGGCGGGGCTTATCCTTTATTAGGTGGTCTTTTCCAACGTCCATCTCCAGGCAGGGACGACGCGGATATCGCCATGGGAGGTGGCTTCAGTGCCATATTCGTCAAGGGTGACGATTGTTGCACGAGCACCGGGGAAGAGGGACATTGCCTCTTCGAGGGCGGAGATTTCACGCACTTTTGTACGCTCGTCGTCCATGCTGAGACAGACTTGCACAAGGTCAAAGGCCGTGTCGAACGCCTCGTCACCCCAGATGAAGTCGACCTCTTTGCCGCTGGGAAGCTTGAGCATGGAAACTTCCCCGCGCCTCCCCGTTTGCCTGCGGCGACGTAACTCGAGGTAAACCGATGTCTCAAGGACACGCGTGAGACCATCCGTGGTTGCGGGGCTCATGGCATAGAAGAGGCCCGTATCCACGGCATATTCCTTGAACCCGCGCAGGCGGCTGCGCTGAAGCGAGCGAGAGAAGTCGTAGACGCCGTAAGACAAATGCGCGTCCTCCATGGCATCGAGCATCTCGGCTATCTTTTCGCGTCCCGGCGAATAGCCTGAAGATGTTCCCTGGTTGTGAGCGCGACTGATGGAAAAGTCTCGGGCAGAAGACGCCACGACGCTGCGGGCAAGGTTTCGCACAAAAGCGGCGAACTGTCATTCTGAGTGACAGATTTAGGCAAAAACTGTCATTCTGAGTGACAGTTCAAGCAACATGCTCGCTCACCGACAAAAGAAAGCGCCGTCTGCCCGGGTGAAGTAGGACAGACGGCGCTTGGGGATTGCAATTGATGGTGGCCGGAGATTACTCGCGGGTCACCTTGACGGGCTGGCCGAAGCCGGCCTCGAGAAGCCGGGAGAGCCAGGCGGTTGAGTCCTCGCCGGGCGCAGGCTGGGCGGGAGAACCAAAGGTCGCACCGGGAACTGGGGCAGCAGGCTGGACCGCGGGTGCCGGGACCGCAGGCTGGGCCGGAGCAGCGGGACGGGCGGCAAACGCAGGCTGCGCGGCAGGAACCGAGTCCGCCGGCTGCGCCGGAGCGGCAAACGCAGGAGCAGCGGGGGCTGCAGCGGCAGGCGACGAGCCGAAACCGGCAGGCTGCTGGGGTGCGGCAGGCCTGGGTGCAGGCGCAGGAACTGCGGAACGAGGAGCCGACGTAGGCACTGCGGGCCGGGCCTCGGCGGGCGCAGGCTCGTCCCAAGGAGCGCCATAGCCGTCGGCGGGAACGTCGGCAGAGACATCCTGGTAGCCGTCGTACATATCGTCGGGCACAAACTCGAAGGCAGGCGCATCGTCGACGGGAGCCACAGGTTGAGGCGCCGGAGTGGTAGAGGTGGGAGCCGGTGCAGCGGGCCTGTTCCCGGCAGCAGGTGCCGGTGCGGTAGAGGCGGCCTGCGGCATGCGAGCAAATGCAGGAAGGGCGGCGTCTCGGGCAGCAGGCGCAGGAACCGGCGCAGCAGGGTTGCTTGCGGCAGTAGGCGCGATCTGACCGGTCTGCGGCATGCGGGCAAATGCGGGCAGAGCAGTGTTCTGCGCCGACGCAACAGGGGCAGCAGGCTGAGCGGCAGCTGCAGGCTGCTGCGGCATGCGCGCAAAAGCGGGCAGGGCGGCATCACGCGCGGGCGCGGCGGCAGACTGCCTGGGCTGGGCGCCGAATGAGGGGCGTGCGGTCGGGGCCGCCTGCGCAGGCGCTGCGGCAGGTGCAGTGGGTCGCACAGGGCGACCGGGTGCCGCACCGGCGCCCTCGACACGGATGGCAACCGCACGCCCCATGACTTTCTCGGCCGCCTGCTTGATGGCGTTCATCGAGTTGGGCGTCTGCAGCTGCTTGCCGATGAAGTCGCCGCCGGGATTGACGATAACGAGAGAGCCGTCGGAGTCGAAATGGCCCGTAACCTTGTTGAGTAGGGCAATGACCGGCCTGAAGATGGCGCATGCCTCCTGGCAGATCTGCCCCCAGTGGGCATCGGGCGCCTGCGGGGCAACTGCCGTGGGGGCAGCCGACTGCTGGGCAGCCGCAGGTTGAGGAGCGGTGGGAGCAGCCGAAGCGGCACCCTGCTGCGGCATGCGCGCAAACGAGGGCAGTTGCGAGGCGCCGGCCTGAGCAGGGGCGCTCGGGGTCTGAGAAACCGCGCGCTGTGCCACGAGTGCGGGAGCCGTCATTGCAGCAGGCTGGACCGCGGGCACCGGTGCTGAAGGAGCGGCAGGCTGAGCGGCAAGCGCAGGAGCCGCCGCCGACTGCTGCGGCATGCGCGCAAACGAGGGAAGCTTGCTTCCGGCTGCCTGCCCAGCAACCCCGCCACCAGGCTGACCCGCACCGACCGCGGGCGCAGCAGCCCCGCCGCCAAGCCGGCCCGCACCACCAGCAGGCGCGGCAGCGGGCTGCGTCGCAGCCACAGGCGCGCTCGCCAGCGCGACCCCGCCCGCCTTCACGGCCGCAAGCTCGGCCTCAAGCGCCTCCACGCGGGCCGCAAGCGCCTCGAGCGACAGGTCGGCCTTGGGACGCGCCATCCTCGTGAGCGCCACCTCAAAATCGAGGCGCTGGTCAGTGGAGGTGCGCAGGGTGTCCTCAAGTCCGCCGAGCAAGTCAAGAATGTACGCGAGGCGATCGGCCCCGCCGAACTTGGCAGCCTGGGCCACGAACTCCTCGGGCCTCGCCGCGTCGCGCAGCGCACCCTTGCCGGCCACGGCGGCCACGTAGACGTTGCGCATGTGGCGCGTGAAGTCGCGCACGTACTGCTCGATGTCCATGCCGCGCGAGCTCATCTCGTCCACGCGGGCGAAGCACCCGGCCACGTCGCGGGCGGCCACAAGCTCGGCCATACCCGAAAGCGTGTCGTCGGCCACCTCGCCGAGCAGCTCACGGGCGTCTTCCACACGCACGGTGCCGCGGCCGTGCACCGAGAGCGTCTCGAGCGTTGACAGAGCGTCGCGCAGGCCACCGCGCGCATGGCGGGCGACGAGGGCAAGTGCCTCACTGTCGTATTCGAAACCCTCGGAGGTACACACGAACTCAAGGCGCTCGGCGATGTCGGCGTCGGAAATGCGGTGGAACTCCAGGCGCTGGCAGCGCGAGAGCACCGTCTCGGGAATCTTCTGCGGGTCGGTGGTGCACAGCACGAACACCACGTGCGCCGGAGGCTCCTCCAGCGTCTTGAGCAGCGCGTTGAACGCCGCGGTGGTGAGCATGTGGACCTCGTCGATCACATAGACCTTGTAGCGGCCCTGCGTGGGGGCAAAGGCGACGCGGTTGATGATCTCGTCGCGCACGTTGTCAACGCCGGTACGCGACGCGGCGTCGAGCTCGTACACATCGGGGTGCGTGCCACGCGCAATCTCCTGGCACTGCTCGCACGTGCCGTCGGGATGGGCCGTGGCGGCACCGCCGCCCGCCTCGCACATGAGGGCCTTGGCCAAAAGGCGCGCCGTAGTGGTTTTGCCGGTACCGCGCGGGCCCGTGAAGAGGTAGGCATGAGCCATGCGCCCGTCCGTCAGGGCGTTCTGCAGGGTCGAGACGATATGCTTCTGTCCCACCATGCTCTCAAACGTCTGCGGGCGGTACTTGCGATACAACGACTCCATGCGAGCTCCTTGGGCGTGCGGTGCGCGGTCTTGGTGCCCACCAGTGTACGGCATTCAACCCCAAACAGTGTAGAGAACAGGTGGTATGCCGTCTCGCCAGCTTGCCCGACAGACCCTCCCGCCAACACGCCGCCGCACGAAGAATCCCCTATTCATCCAGGCAGTTCCACCTGGTAAGACCCTGTCAGCCCCCTTGTCGTCGCATAAAAAAGCCCCGCCAGCACCAAATGCCAGCGGGGCGCGAAAAACCATGGGGCCAGACTTACCTCGTGCGCTTGTCCGTCTTGCGGGCGATGACGTCGCCGACCGACTGGATAACCTGAACGAGGATAACGCACAGCACGACGGAGACGATCATGACGTCGACCTTGTAGCGCTGGTAACCGTAGCGGATGGCGATGTCGCCCAGACCGCCAGCACCCACACAGCCCGCCATGGCCGCATAGCCGAAGAGCGTGATGAAGGTGATGGCCGCGCCGCGAATGAGCGATGGCAGGCTTTCCTTGAGGTACACCTTTGTCACAAGCTGCCAGGTGTTGGCTCCAAACGACTGGCCGGCCTCCACCAGGCCGCCGTCGATGTCGGCCAGGCTCTGCTCGACCATGCGCGCAACAAAGGGGATGGCGCACACCGTAAGCGGCACGATGGCGCCGGGAACGCCCAGCGAGGTGCCAGCGACCAGGCGCGTGAACGGGATGATGCACACAAGTAAGATGATGAAGGGGATGGAGCGAAGCACGTTCACAATCCAGCCGAGCACGGCGTTGAGGACAGGCTTGGGATGCAGGCCGTTCTTAGCCGTGATCACGAGGATGACGCCCAGCGGCACGCCCACGAGATAGGCGAGCAGCACCGAGACGCCCGTCATCACGATGGAGTCGCACACGCCCTTGGCCATGAGGTTGCCGTAGGTGTCGATAAAGGTCTGGACAACGGATACGATCTCGTCCATGGCTTAGGCCTCCTTCACGTCGTCGAGCACGACGTCGCCGCCGGTCACGATGGAGTCGTAGGCGAGCAGGGCCTTCGTGACCTTGCTGCGCGGGTTGCGGAAGACCTCCTGCGTGGGGCCCTCCTCCACGATGCGGCCGTCGTCGATGACGGCAATGCGGTTGCAAGCCTTCTGCGCCACCGCGAGGGAGTGGGTGATCATGATCATCGTGACGCCGAGTTCCTTGTTGATGTTGCCAAGCAGCTCGAGCACGCCCACCGTGGTGCGGGTGTCCAGGGCGCTCGTCGCCTCGTCGCACAACATGATCTTGGGGTTGTTGGCAAGCGCGCGGGCAATGGCGACGCGCTGCTGCTGACCGCCGGACAGCTGGCTGGGATAGTGGCCCTCTTTGTCGGCCAGGCCCACCAGCTCAAGAAGCTCGCGGGCACGCTTGGCGCGGTCCGCCTTGGGCATGCCGCCACGCACCTCGAGGGGGAACATCACGTTGGCCAGCACCGTACGCTGCTGGAACAGGCTGAAGTTCTGGAAAATCATGCCGATGGAAGAACGCAGCTCGAGCAGCTTCTTGCCGGAGTAGCCCGAGATGTCCTGGCCGTCGATGATGATGTGGCCCGACGAAGGGCGCTCCAGCAGGTTGAGGCAGCGTACAAGCGTGGACTTGCCCGCGCCCGACGAACCAATGATGCCGAAGACGTCGCCGTCGTTGATGGTGAGGTCTATGTCATGCAAGACATGGTGAGGGTTGTCGGTGTCCTCCCCAAAGACCTTGTTAAGGTGTTCGATTTGAATCATGGCTCTCTCTTCCCCTATGTGCTCGAATGCTTTTTGAGCCCCGAGCTGCAGCGGGGCAACTATACGCGAAAAGGGGCACGGCGATATACGCCGCGCCCCATGAACTGAAACGAACCATCAAACGCAAGGTGCCGAGTCGAAGAACCTTGCTAAGACGGCAGGTCAACCTCTTTCTTACTTTGCCTGCTCAAGAGCCTCGTCAACGGCCGTGAAGATGGCCTTGGAGGTGACGGTGGCGCCGGAGACGGCGTCGACGCCCTCCGTGCCGCCGGCCTCGACGATCTTGGCAGGGAGCTGCTCGATGGCCTTGGAGCCGATGCCCTGGGTCTCGGAGTTGTCGCCGACGGTGACGGTAGCGACCTTGCCGTCCTTGACCTCGACGGTCACGGGCACCTTGCCGCCGATGCCCTTGCCC
>ERZ1034984.298-NODE-298-length-56348-cov-20.426341_pt1 | contig 56348 bp, 53 predicted proteins | sample MGYA00520589_ERZ1034984 | MGnify/ENA primary metagenome ERZ1034984 (study PRJEB33766, sample SAMN09781790) | gut metagenome | biome: gut microbiome | host: Homo sapiens | place: Madagascar | study: EMG produced TPA metagenomics assembly of the PRJNA485056 data...
GCGGTTGAGTTCGAGAACAAATGCAAAGTGTTTGGATGAGGTTGCGAATCAAGCTTCCATGTACTTCATCTAATGAAGTGCTTATGATTGATAGATTTTATTGATATTCCGTGAAGAGATTGCTATAATCATTTTGCTTTTTTCGATAGCTTCGGCTTCGTTAAAAGGAAGAGAAGGGATTCCGTTTTTTGGAGGGGGCGGAATCCCTTTTTCTATGCTAAAAGGCCACCATCAGGCAAAACACAAGGGCCCCGCAGCTGTTCGGCTGCGGGGCCCTTGTTCGTTCCCATGGGTTTTGGCGCTGCGGAAAACGCGCGCAACAAAGACTGCGTTACAGCACGCGCCTTGCCTCAAGCGCCCGTCCGAGCGTCACCTCGTCGGCAAACTCCAGGTCGCCGCCCACGGGCAGGCCGCTGGCAAGACGCGTGACCTTGATGCCCAGGGGCTTGATCAAGCGCGCAAGATAGGCGGCGGTGGTCTCCCCTTCCACGTTGGGGTTGGTGGCCAGCACCACTTCTTGGATATCCTCGCTGCCCAGACGCTGCATCAGCTGAGGGATTCGAAGATCATCTGGCCCGATACCGTCCATAGGCGACAGAGCGCCCCCCAGCACGTGGTACACGCCCTGGAACACGGCAGTGCGCTCGATGGGCGGGATATCGCGCGGCTCGCTGACCACGCACAGCAGCTGCTGGTTGCGGCTGGTCGAGCGGCAGATCTCGCACAGGTCGTCCTCGGCATAGTTGAAGCAACGGCTGCAGAAATGCACCGTGTCCTTCACCTCCACGATGGCCTGCGCCAAGCGCAGCGCCGTGGCGCGGTCGGAGTTCAAAATCCAATACGCCATGCGCTGCGCCGATTTCGGGCCCACGCCGGGAAGGCGTTCGAGCTCGTCGAGCAGCTTTTGGATTGCGGGAGCCGATTGCACGGAACCGCTTCCCTACATCAGGCCGGGGATGCTCATGCCGCCGGTTGCGGCATTGATGCGCTGGGCGCCGAGCTCGGCCACGCCGCGCAGCGCCTCGTTGACGGCCGCGGTGATCATGTCCTGCAGCATCTCCACATCCTCGGGGTCCACCGCCTCGGGGTCGATGGTCAGGCTGACCAGGCTGTTGTCGCCCTGGGCGACCGCCTTGACCATGCCGCCGCCGGCGGAGGCCTCGAAGGTCATGTCCTTGATCTCCTCCTGCGCGCGGGCAAGCTCGACCTGCATCTTCTGAGCCTGCTTCATCATGGCGCCCATGTTGCCCATGCCGCCGCCGGGGAATCCGCCTTTACGTCCCATATCGTTTCCTATTCTAATCGCGAATGTACGGGTTTCAAACCATTGCATTGTACCGGGCGCGAGCCCGGATGTGCGCTATTCCTTGACTTCTTCGAACGTCACGCCGCCGCCGAAGCCCGCCTGCAGCACGGCCTGCAGCTCATCGGGGGTTTGCGGAGCGCCCTCGCAGGAAGGCGCCGGCTGGGCCGCGAACGCCTGAGGGCGCGACGCGGGAGCCGGTTGGGCCGGTGCCGCGGAAGCCGGTTGGGCCGGGAAAGACGCAGCAGCAGGCTGCGCGGGGGCCATGGGGCGCGGTGCGGCCTGAGGCTGCGGCATGCCAGCCTGAGGAGGCGCCGGTCGCTGCGAGGCAACAGGCGCCGCCTGCGGACGCGCCGCCGGACGAGGAGCCCCCGCAGGATGCGGCTGCGCGGAGCGCGCGGGGCCGGCCGGCGCGTTGAGGAGCTCGTCCTCAGGCATGGGCGCGTCCATGTCCCCATAGGGAACCTGGTCGTCCTCCCACGGCGGCACATCGCCCGCAGCCCGTTGCGGGCGCTGCGGCGCCGCGGGGGCCGGCTGGGCCGCGGGCGCGGCCGGACGCTGCTGAGCCATAGGGGCCGGCGCCGCCGCGGGTGCCGCCGGACGCTGTTGAGCCGCCGGCATCTGGCGTTGCGCGGGCTGAGCCTGGGGCTGCGGGCGCGAAGGCGCGGGCTGCGCGGGCATTTGCACCGCAGGACGCGCTTGCGCGGGCTGCGGGCGAGAGGGCGCGGGGGCCGCCGCGGCGACAGGGGCCGCACCTGCCTGCTGATATGCGAACGGCACCGCCTGGCCCGCGCACGACTGCGCCAGAGCCTCGGCTACCGCCGTTTGCACATCCGGCTTCTGGACGGCCTTGAACGCGAAGGCGTTCTCCTTCGGGAACTCGATGGCGAGCATGCTCGTCTGCGCATTCCACACGGCCTTCGTGCCCAGGAACAGCACGCCGTAAGCGGCCTTTTTGCGCTTGAGCTCGGCAAGCGCCGCCTGCCACATGCGCTGCAGCGCCGCAGGGTTTTCCATGGTGGCCGCCAGCTGCGGGTTCGCACCGCCCGCCGCAGCCGCAGCGGAAGCGGGCGCGGCCGCCGGGGCCGACGGAGCGGGTGCGGGGGCCGCAGGGACCGGAGCCGGAGCCGCCGGGGCAACGGGCGCGGCGGGAGCAGGAGCAGGTGCGGGCGCAGGCCGCTCGGGCGCAGTCGGACGAGGAACCGCCTGCGGTGCGGCCGCCGGAGCCGCAACCGGCGCAGGGGCTGCAGGAGCCGCAGCCGGCGCAGCAGCAGACGCAGCGGCAGCGGGCGCAGGGGCCGCGGGGGCAGGGGCCGAAACGGGCGCCGCCGGGGTAGCATGCGCCGCAGCGACCGGCGAAGCGGCCACGGCGACCCCGGAGCGCTCCAAAGCCTCGACGCGCTCCGCAAGCGCGGCAAGCGTCAGATCGCCTTCCGGGCGAACCATGCGCGTGCAGCCGATCTCGAACGACAGACGCGGGTTGGTAGAGGTTTTCAGCTCGGCCATGACGTCGCCGAGCACCTGCAGCATGCGTGCCAGGCGATCGGTGCCGAACAGGGGCAGTTCATCGGCAAGCTGACGACGCTCCGACGCGCTGACATCAAGCGCCACGTCGGTGCCCGCCAAGCTCATCACGTACAGGTTGCGCACGTGCTGAGCAAGCTCGCGCGCGAACTGCGCCAGGTCGGAGCCAGATTCGACGAACTCCGCCACCCAATTGAAGCATGCCGCGGCATCGCGCTTGCCAAGAGCCTGCACGATGTTGGCCAGATCGCCGGAGTCCACGCCGCCGAGCATGCGCTCGGCAACGGCGAGCGTGACCTTGCCCTCGCCGAACGCGATGGTCTGCTCGAGCGAGGTGAGCGCGTTGCGCATGCCGCCGCCAGCATGGTGCGCGATCAGATCGAGCGCATCGCCTTCGAACTCCACGCCCTCGGCAACGCACACCGCGCCCAGGCGCGAGACGATGGACTCGTTGGATATGCGGCGGAAGTCGAAGCGCTGGCAACGGGAATGGATGGTCTCCGGCACCTTCTGCGGATCGGTGGTCGCCAGGATGAACACCACATGATCGGGAGGTTCCTCCAGCGTTTTGAGCAGCGCGTTGAACGCTGCGATGGACAGCATATGGACCTCGTCGATGATATAGACCTTGTAGCGGCCGCGCGTGGGCGCGAACTGCACGCGGTTGATGATCTCCTCGCGCACGTTCTCCACGCCCGTGCGGCTTGCCGCGTCGAGCTCGTAGACGTCCGGATGCACGCCTTCGGCGATCATCTGGCAATCCTCGCAGGTGCCGTCCGGATCGGGCGTGGGGCCCTTCTCGCACAGCAGCGCCTTTGCAAGCAGGCGGGCCGTAGTGGTCTTGCCCGTGCCGCGCGGGCCGCAGAACAGGTAGGCGTGGCTGACTTTGTCCTGCTCGATGGCGTTTTTGATGGTGCGCTCGATCTGCTCCTGCCCCACCACGTCCTCGAAGATCTGCGGACGGTATTTGCGGTACAGCGCCTCTGCCATGTGGTTGCTCCTTGCCCTGCGTGCGGATATGCGAAAGCCCGGGAAACCCGGGCGTTGTGGTCTGCCACCATTATACGGGCATCCCGTTGCGGGCGCGCATCAGACGCCGCCGAACACGAAAAACGCCCGGAGCTTGCAAGCCCCGGGCGCATCCTGTCGCATCCTGCAATGGATGCGGCTTCGAAGATTCCCGAATAGACGCGAGCGATGCGCTACGCCTTCTTCTTGCGGCCGTTCAGAGCCGCCTTCACCGCACCGATGACCGCCGGCGCGACCGACACGGCCACGATGCCGAGCACGATGACCTCGAAGTGCTCCTGCACGAACGGCACGCCGCCGAAGAAGTAGCCCACCAGCACGAACAGGCTGACCCAGGAGATGCCGCCGATGGCGTTGAACATCGTGAACTTCGCAAAGTTCATGTGCCCGGTGCCGGCGATGAACGGGGCAAACGTGCGGAAGAAGGGCATGAAGCGCGTGATGACGATGGTAAGCCCGCCGTACTTCTCGAAGAAGCTATCAAGCTTGACCATGCGCTCGGGCGTGAGCGCCTTGACCTTGCCGGAGTCGATGATGCGCTTGCCGAAGAAGCGCGCGATCCAGTAGTTGGAAGTGTTGCCCAAGATGGCCGCCACGTAAAACACCAGCAGCGTGGCGCCCAGGTGCAGCCCGCCTCCATCGGCAGAGAAGACGCCGGCTGCGAACAACAGCGAGTCGCCAGGCAAAAACGGGAAGAATACCAAGCCCGTTTCCACGAACACGATCAAGAACAGCGGCGTGTACACCCACACCGCGCCCAGCGTGATAATCCATCCGGCGATGGCGCCGCGCGGGTCGCTTAACAGGTTTAGGAAGAAATCGATGATACCCATATGTGCCTTTCGAACGCCGTTTCACCCCGGTTTGCAAGCATCCGGGGCGCAGCCCTCCCGTTTTTGGGCGCAAAAAGAGCATCCTATATGGGACAGGGCGCTCGTCAGAGGCCCCTTATGGCTGCTTCCTCCCGGACCTGACCAGGTTCGGAACTTGGCGCCGCCCCGACCCATATAAGATGCTCGTTTCGACTTGGGCTAGTATACCGGCGCCCCGCTCCCGCTGCGGGCGCAGGGCGCAAGCGTTACCAAATGTACACAGGCGCTTTACACCGGCTTGACGCTTGGCAGCACGCCGTTGAGGCCGTCGAACAAACACGCGCTGGTCACCCCGGCAAGGCTTTCGAGCGGGATCTCGGAATCGGCGATGAGCCAGCGGCGGTACACCGCCACCAGGCCAGCGCAAAAAAACGACACGATGTAAGGCACATACGGATCGTCGCGGCGCAGGCCGAGCACGTTGTCCTCCATGAGCACATCGACCAGGCTTGCCTCCAGGCGGTCGAGCACGTCTTGCAGCGACACATGCTGCAGCACCCGCTTGCTGCGCGTCATATCAGGGGCCAAGGCCAGGCTGATGCTTTGGAACAGCTTGCTCACGTCAAGCCCCTTGTCGCCATCCGAGCGCAGCGCCTCGCGACAGCTGGCGACGATCTTCTGGGCCTCGTCGCGGATGACCTCGTCCACCAGGTCGCTTACCGAGCGATAGTGCAGGTAGAACGTCTTGCGGTCGATATCGGCCTCGCGCGCCACGGAGGCGATGGTGATCTTGTGGTAGTCCTGGTTCTCCATCAGCTTGAAGAACGCCTCGCGGATGGCCTTGCGCGTGCGTACCACGCGGCGATCGGTGGACCTGCGCAGGTCTTTTGTCGTCGTTTCGCCCTTCGGCGCAATCGGGTCTGACACCTTATACCCCTCGTTTCCTGGTTACTCGCCGGCATGCGGCTGCCCTTGTTCGTCTTAGCGAGATCGCTGCTGCGATAGCTTCATACGTTAATCAACATCAGACCATTATGTGGATACTTATCCTCGTTCGTTGCAAAACGGTCGATTGCAGAATACCAGAATCCCACTGCATTTGGGGAGCGTAGATTACTTCCCACCTGCGTATTTTCCAGGAAAGCTGTCAAAACGGCTCGATATGGGTTGCGAGCGGTTTTTTTGAGAGGCTTTTGCGCAACGGCAAAAAACGGGCGCGGCATCATGCCGCGCCCGTTTGCGTTACACCACCTGGAAGATGAAGAACTTCAGGTAGTCGGTTTCGGGGACGCCCCAGACGATGGGGTGATCGGGCGCCTGCTGACGCTCCTCGATCTGGCGCAGCTGCACGCCCGCATCGTGCGCGGCGCTGGCAACCACATGCTTGAAGCGCTCGGTGTCCATGAAGTGGCTGCAGCTACAGGTTGCCAGATAGCCGCTGCGCGGCAGCAGCTTCATGGCGCGGTAGTTGATCTCCTTGTAGCCGCGCGAGGCGCTTTGGATGGTTTTGCGGCTCTTCGTGAACGCCGGCGGGTCGAGCACGATGAAATCGTACGTGCGGTCATGCGCGGCCTCAAGCGCCGGAAGCAGGTCGAACACGTTCGTTGCCGTGAAGTCCATGCGCTCCTCCAGGCCGTTGAGCTGCGCGTTCTTGCGCGCCTGCGTCACGGCGAGCTCGGAGATGTCCACGGCGTTCACGTACGCCGCACCGCCATGGGCGGCGTTGAGCGCGAAGCTTCCTGTGTGCGTGAAGCAGTCGAGCACGTGCTTTCCCGCGGCAAGCTTGGCCACCGCGCGACGGTTGTACTTCTGGTCCAGGAAAAAGCCCGTCTTCTGACCGTTCTCGAAATCCACCTCGTAGCGCACGCCGTTTTCCACGATCTGCGTGGCGGTAGGACCGAAGCCCTCGGTGCCCGGCGCGCCCGGCGCCAGCGGATCGAAGGCTGCTTGCCCGCCTTCGTCGGCCGCTCCCGCGAACCAACCGGCCGTGAGCTCAAGGCCCTCCAACTTGCGGGTTGCCACGTCGTTGCGCTCGTACAGGCCGCGGATGGACACGCCGTCCTCGGCGAGCACCTCAAGCAACACCGGGAAGATCACCGGCTTGAGCCGCTCCATGCCCACGGACAGCGTTTCTGCCACCAGCACGTCGTTGAAGCGGTCCACCACCAGGCCCGGGAAGCCGTCTGCCTCCGAGAACAGCACGCGGCAGCAGCTGGCGTCTTCGCCCATGACGGTTTTGCGGTATTCCCACGCCCACGCCACCTTGCGCTTCCAGAACGCGCGATCGAACGCGTCATTGGCGTTGCGCGTGATAAGGCGGATGCGGATCTTGCTGCTTTTCGACAGCAGGCCCGTGCCCAGGTACGACCCCTTGCGATTCACCACGTCGATGAGACTGCCGTTTGCAACCTCATCGCCCTGCCCCGGCGCGCCCTCCATGAACAGCACCTCGGCCTCGTATACCCACGGATGCCCCTTGGCCAACGCATGCTCGCCCTTCGGCGTGATGGTGGCGCGAGGATACGGACGTTGAGCTTTCATGAGGATCCTTTCGAGGGGGACGGATTAAAGATTCGCAGGTGGGGCAAAAGCCAGCGAAGGCCGCTGCGGTGCCCCGGATTCGCGCGAACGCGAAGGCGGGGTGCCGCAGCGGCCCACAGCTTCAAGCAATTGCGCCGGCCGTTAGGCCAGCGCAACCTATTACAGCAGTCGCAGGGAGACTTCCTTGAGCTGGCGGCCGGTGACGGCGTTCGGGGCGCCGGTCATGGGGTCGGAAGCGCTGGAGGTCTTCGGGAAGGCGATGACGTCGCGGATGGACTGCTTGCCGGCCAGCAGCATGACCAGGCGATCGAGACCCAGTGCGATGCCGCCGTGCGGCGGGGCGCCCAGCTCGAGCGCGTGGATGAGGTGGCCGAACTTCTCTTCCATCTGCTCATCTTCCACGCCCAGGCGGCGAAGCACGCGCTTCTGCAGCTCGGCGTTGTGGATACGGATGGAGCCGCCACCCATCTCGAAGCCGTCCATGACGATGTCATAGGAGTAGCTCGAGCATGCCAGCGGATCGGTCTCGATCTTGTCCCAATCGGCCTCGGGGATCATCGTGAACGGATGATGCTCGGCGGCGTACTTCTTCTCCTCCTCGTCGTACTTGAACATGGGGAAGTCGACGACCCACAGCAGGGCGTGGCCCTCGCGCGGGATGTTCAGGGCCTCGGCCATGTGCAGACGCAGGGCGGAGAGCACGGCGGAAGCGGTGTCATAGGTGTCGGCGGCGAACAGCAGCAGGTCGCCCGGCTCGACGCCGGCTGCCTGCTTGATGGCGCCGTGGACCTCGTCGCCGAGGAACTTGATGATGGGGCTCTTACCCGCAAGCTCGGCGTCGGCGTCGGTGTAGGCGATCCAGGCCATGCCCTTCGCGCCGTTGGCGGCTGCCACGTCGGCCAGCTTCTCGATGTCGCCGCGCGACCAGTTGCCGGCGCCCTTGGCGTTGATGCACTTCACGACGTTGCCCGCCTCGACGGCCTTGGAGAACACGCCGAAGCCGCAGCCGCGCACGATGTCGGTGAGCTCGACGAGCTCCATGCCGAAGCGCACGTCGGGACGGTCGCAGCCGAAGCGGTCCATGGCCTCTTTCCACGGCATGCGCTGCAGCGGGAACTCATGCTGCACGCCCGCGGCGGCCAGGACCTCCTTGAACACGCCTTCCATCAGGTCCATGACGTCGGTTTCCTGAACGAAGGACATCTCGATGTCGACCTGCGTGAACTCGGGCTGGCGGTCGGCGCGCAGGTCCTCGTCGCGGAAGCAGCGGGCGATCTGGTAGTAGCGCTCGATGCCGCCGACCATGAGCATCTGCTTGAACTGCTGCGGGGACTGCGGCAGCGCGTAGAACTTGCCGGGGTTCGGACGGGAGGGCACCAGGTAGTCGCGAGCGCCCTCGGGCGTGGAGTTGGCCAGGATAGGCGTCTCCACCTCGATGAAGCCGCGCTCGTTCAGCGCGGCGCGCATGGCCTGGGCCACGGTGTGGCGCAGGTGCAGGGACTGGTACATCTCCGGACGGCGAAGGTCCATGTAGCGCCACTTCATGCGCGTGGTCTCGTCGGTCTCGATGCCGTCCTCGATGGAGAACGGCGGGGTGACGGATTCGTTGAGCACGTTGACCTTGCTGGCCAGCACCTCGATCTCGCCGGTAGCCATGTTCGGGTTCACGGCGTCGGCGCCGCGGTCGCGCACCGTGCCGGTGATCTGCAGGGCGTACTCGCGGCCCAGATGCTCGGCCTTGTGGAAGTCCTCCTCGGGCACGCAATCGGGGTCGACGACCACCTGGGTGTAGCCGGTGCGATCGCGCAGGTCGCAGAAGATCAACCCGCCGTGATCGCGATTGTGCCACGCCCAACCGCACAGCGTGACCTCGCGGCCCACGTCGGACTTGCGCAGCTCGCCGCACGTTGCGTCGTGCATGCAAAACTCGTTGATGTAATCCGTCATTCTCTCTTGCTCCTTGCAATGCTTTATGGGCGCCCGGCCGCAAGCGCGGGCCCGGGTTGTTGCTCAAACCTAGCCATTGTACATCACGAAAGGAGCCGGAAACCATACTGGCTTCCAGCTCCTTTGAAAATGCCATGGTTGCAGCGCCGCGGGGTGAACAGGGGACGGAGGTGTGTTCACCGGAAACGCCTTCGGAATGACCAGGAGATGATCGGGTGAACACACCTCCGTCCCCTGTTCATGCCCTGTTCACGTGGCTGCTCGGCGCTTTCGGGTTATTCCTCGCCGGCGAGCATGTCCTCGATGCTGGCGCGCGGACCGCCGAAGGGATCGCCGCCGAACTGGGCGAGCAGCGTCTTCACCTGATCGAGCTTCGCCATGCGCTCGTGATGGGTGGCCATGTTGCGCACCTTCACCTGACCTGCCGCCAGCTCGTCGGGGCCGAGCACGGCGACCAGGCGCGAACCCACCTTGTCGGCCAGCTTGAACTGGCTTTTCAGGCTGCGGTGCTGGTGGTCCATCTCGGCGGTCACGCCCGCATCGCGGCATGCCTGCACCAAGCTGAACGCCTCGGCGCGCACGGAATCGTCCACACATGCCACGAAGATGTCGCAATGCTGGGCGCTCGGGAACGCCTGGCCCGCCGCCTGGATGGCCAGCGCGCAGCGCTCGTAGCCCAGCGCGAAGCCGAAGCCCGGCGTGGGGCGTCCGCCCACTTCCTCGGCCAGCTTGTCATAGCGGCCGCCGCCGCCGATGGCGTTTTGGCTGCCCATGCCCTGGTCGACCTGCACCTCGAACACGGTGCGCGTGTAGTAGTCGAGGCCGCGGACCAGCGTGGGGTCCTCGATATAGGAGATGCCCGCGCCGTCCAGGTAGGTTTTCACGGCCTGGTAGTGCTCGCGGCAGTCGTCGCACAGGTAGTCGGAGATCTTCGGGGCGCCCTCCATGACCTCGGCGCAGCCGGGGTTTTTGCAGTCGAAGGCGCGCAGCGGGTTGATCTCGGCGCGGCGCATGCATTCGTCGCACATATGCTCGGCGTGGGCGTTCATGTACTCGCGCACGGCCTCGCGGTACTTCGGGCGGCACTGCTCGCAGCCCATGGAGTTCACCAGCAGGCGCGTGGCGTCCATGGGGACGCCGATGGCGGCGTAGAAGCGCATGAGCATGATGATGCCCTCGGCGTCGACGCTGGGGTCCTCCGCGCCCAGGCACTCGATGCCCACCTGGTTGAACATGCGCTGACGGCCCTTCTGCGGGCGCTCGGCACGGAACATCGGGCCGGCGTACATGAGCTTGGCCGGAACCGCGCCCTGCGGCACCAGGTCGTGCTGTACCACGGCGCGCACCACGCCCGCGGTGCCCTCAGGGCGCAGGCTCAGACGGCTTTTCGCCTTGATGGTGCCGCCGTCGATGACGCGCTTGAAGTTCTCGCCGGAGATAGCGGTGAACATCTCCTTGGACACCACGTCGGTGGCCTGACCGATGCCGCGCACGAACAGGTCGGTCTGCTCGAACAGCGGCGTTTCGATGGGCTGATAGCCGTAACGGGCGAAGATGCCGAACGCGGTGTCGCGGAAATGCGCCCAGAACTTCGCCTCATCGGGCAGAAGATCGCGCGTTCCCTCCGGGGAGTTGATTGCCATGACGGTTCCTTACTTCCAATAGCTTACGTTCCGATGGTACGGACGGTTGAAAACGGTTAACCCTTGCATTGTAGCGCAGACGCCGCCATACGGCGGCCCGCCTGCCGCGGCCCCACGCAATCAGCGCGGCGAAACGGCCGGCGGGCGCGGCAATTGCCCGCAGACAGCGGCCGGCAAACACGGCGGTTGCGCGCAAGCGGCGGCGAGCGACGTTACGCGGGCTCGCCGAAGCTGCGCAGCACGCCCATGAGCGCGTCGTCGGGACGATGGCGCAGGCGCGTGGCGAGCAGGCTGCGGGCCACGTTGGCAAGGCCGGCATCGCAGGCGGCGGACAGGGCCGCATCGATGACGTCGAGCGTCTCGGACGCGGGCGCGCAAGGGATGCCCTCGGCGGCAAGGGCCGCCTCCACGCCGCCTGCCGGCGGAATGGATGCGCCGGTCTCGGCCACCAGCTCGCGCAGCTCGGCCGTGGCCTGCATGGCGATCGACGGCGACGCCTCCACCGCCTTCAGGTAGCATGCCACGCCCGCATCGGCAATGCCGCGCTTCCACATGACGTATCCCAGCTGGTAGTACATCAGCGCGACGTCGGTGGGCTGCAGGGAGACGCGAAGGCCCGCGCGCAGCACGTCGAAGGCCCGGCCCATGTCGCCTTGCAGCATATAGGCGCGCCCGAGCACCCGATAGCCCATGGCGCACGACGGGCCCATGGCCACGGCGGCGCGGCCATAGCGCAACGCCTCGTCGGCGCGCTCGAACGAACGCTCCAGCAGATGCGTGACCTCCAGATGGCACAGGTAGAACGAGTCGGGCACCACGCGCACGCGCTTGCCGGCGTCTGCCGCGGCGTCGGGGACCGCGACTGCGTCGGCGGCCGCATCTGCGCCGGCGGCTTCGCCATCGAACGATACCGCCTGCGTTGCACGGGAAACGTTGTACAGCACCCTGGCGCTATAGCTGTCGAACGCGCGGTACACCTCCTGGGAGCCGTCGGCGAAGCCGTCGAGCAGCTGCGCCTCGGCGATGGCGCCGGTAAGGGCCTCCACAGCGGCGGCGGGGTTCGTCTCGGCAAGCGAATGCGCGCGGCCGAGCGCCACCAGGCAGCGGTCCTCGCCCAAGAAGCGCCCCACCACCGCGTTTTGGTCGGCGGCGTCGATGGCTCCCTCGGCAAGCGCGGCCATCAGGCGCGTGCACGCCGAGACGGCGCGCTCGTCCTTCGCATCGAGCGCGGCGGACTGCACCTGGCGCACGGCGGCGATGGCCTCGGTGGCGCTTTGCGCGCTCACGAGCGAATCCGCCAGGCCCTCGGCCATGCGGCGATACGCCGTGTCGTATTCGATATCGAGGTCGCGCTCGCACTCCGCGCCCAGGGGCCCTTGGGCCCATGCGGGAAGCTCGGCCGCCCGGCCATCGGCGCCCCACGCCTCGAACACGGGATGCATCACGCGCTGACGCGGCACCTGGGCGTCGGCCACGTCGTAGCGTGCCCCCGCGGCATCGAGCAGCTCACGGGGATCGCCGGCGATCGCGGCCTTGAAGCCGCCGCGCTCGGCATGCAGCGCGCGGTCCAGGTCGACTTCGAACAGCGCGGTCGCCTCAGCCTCGCGAGGCTGCTCGGAAAGGGCGGGCGCGCCCAACACGGCGGGCACCGCCTGTTGCGGCCCCGCAGCGGGCGCATCCTGCAGCGCAGGGCCATCGGGCAGCGGGAACGCCATCAGCTTCACCTGCGAAATACCCGGCTCGGTGGCGAAAGCGCGATCGGCGAGCAGCAGGCCCACGCGCATGACGTAGGAAAGCGCCGCCGGCTCTTCGCCGCCTGCAGCGCCCGGCACCATGCCCTCCGGCGGCATGGCCAGGCAAAACGCCGCCTGACCGGCGCCTATGTCGCCCGCAAGCTCCACATCGATGCGCACCGGGAGGCGCAACTGCTCGATGGCCAGCGCCAGGCGGCAGCGCACGCCCCATTCGCCGCCCTCATGCCCGGACGGGGCGTTATCGGGCATGCCGCCCGCCAATTCCTGCTCGCCCACCGCGACGAACAGCTGCGCATCCTCCCGACGGCATTCCTCAAGACCAGCGGCATCGGCACGATCGCCCATGCGCTCGCACAGCAGGATGAAGCGGTTGAGCGCCGCTTCTATCCCCCACAGCTCCTTATCGGAGATGTCGGCATCTTCCTGATTGCGCACCAGATAGGCCAGGTGGGCGTACTTCGTGGAGCGCACCAGGCGCACGGCCTCGTCGGAGACGCCGCGCTCATGGATGGCGAACAAGCCGGCCTGCTCGAGGTTTTCCAGCAGAAGCTCAACGGCGCCGGGCGCTTCGAGCTGGGGGTCGGCCAGCGCGCGCTTGACCTGGCCCGAAAGCTCGCGCAGCGCTTCGAAGGGCTTTTCGGGGCCCAGCGCGTCGAGCACGCCCATCACGCCGCGGCTGGGAACGGCGGGCGCGCCCATGGCCGGTCGGAAGCACAGCGCGAAATACGCGCGCGCCATGAACTCCTTGTAGGTCATGGCCTTGCGCTCGTCGAAGCGATACCACGTGTCCGACACCTTATACAGATCGGCCGTTCCCTTATAAGCCGCCACGCAGCGCGCCGCGTCGCCCTCGCCGTCGTGCACGTACACGTACCCGGCGGTTTTCACGGCGTCTTGCGCCAAGTCGGAGAATCGGGCGATCTCCATGTCGGGCGTGCGTGCCGGCGGCGCGACCTGCGGCTCGTCGCAGGCGAACACGCGCCCGTACCTGTCCAGGTACGCCACGATGCGCATGGCCTGGTCGCTGGGGGAATCGCCCTCCAGATGCACCAGGTACATGCCGCCGCTTTTCGGCTTCGGCCTCATCACGCGGCCGCCCACCACGCCGAACGCCCCGGAAAACCCCGTGCCGTCAGCAAGCGCGGGCACGGCATCGCGCAGGACCTTGCAACGCACGCCCATCAGCTTCTCATGCGGCTCAAGCCGCCACAGGCCTTCTTTTCCCGCAACCTTTTGCACGCTGAACCATCCTTTCAAATGCTGGCGAATAGCTTACCAGAGTATGCGAAAAGCCGCCGACCCTCTGGCCGGCGGCTTTTCGCCATCGATGGATGCGTTGCCGAGAACGGGAAGCTGAAAACCGGACGCTTAGGGCTACGTCCCCGAAGCGTCAGGCGGCGCGGCTGCGGGCAGCGAGCCCGAACGCGCCGGGAGCTCTCGAACGGGAAGCGGGCATCTCCGCGCAACGAGCAATGCGCGCCGAAGCAATAAGCCGGGCTTGCCGCGTCTTCCGATCAGCAGACGATGGGGCCGCACAGCGTGGTCTGGCGGGCGGCGGGCCCTTGCCCGCACGCCGCCTTCCCCACGGCGACATCGACCCCATATGCCCGCGACAGCGCTTCCGGGTTCAGCAGCTCATCCACGCCGCCGCTCACGCGCGAGCCGTCGCGCATGAGCAGCACGCCGCGCGCCTCGCATTGCGCCACATGAGCAGGTGAATGGGTGGTCATCACCACGCCGAAGCCCTTGCGTGCCAGGTTTTTCACCGCGCCGAGCACGCGCGCCTCGTTTCCCAGGTCAAGGCTTGCGCAGGGCTCGTCCATCATCAGATAGCGCGATCCTTGGGCAACGGCTCGGGCGATGAGCACCATCTGCCGCTGACCGCCCGAAAGCTCGGTATACGCCCTTGGAGCCAGATCCAGGATTCCCAGCTCGTCCATGGCGCGCCGCGCCACATCGTAGCTTGAGGCGCCTGGCCGCCCGAACATGCCGCCCATCGACGATGCGCCCATCACCACCACGTCGGCCGCGGTGAAGGCGAACGGCGGCGTATGCGCCTGGGGAACGTAGGAAAGCAGCTTCGCGCGCCGCTTGTCGGGGCAATGCAGCGCCTCCTCGCCGTCGACCTCGACCGAGCCGCCGATCGCAGGCAACAGCCCGAGCATCGTCCGGAACAGCGTGGTCTTGCCTACGCCGTTAGGCCCGAGCAGGCAGAACACGCTGCCCTGCTCGATGACCGCGTCGAAGCCGCTTATGACCGCATGGCCCTTATAGCCGCAGGTCAGATTGGAGATGAGGATGCTCATAGCCACTCCTTCCTTCCCCGCGCAAGCAGGAACAGGAACAGCGGCGCGCCGATGAGCGCGGTGAGCACGCTGATGGGGAGCTCGCCGGGAACGGCGATGCGGGCTATGTCGTCGACCACCACCATGAAGCACGCGCCGCCCAGCATGGATATCGGTATGAGCGAGCGGTAGTTGGGCCCCGTGACCAGGCGCGTGATATGCGGGATGATCAGGCCCACCCAGCCCACCGACCCGCACATGCATACCGTGATGGATGTGAGCAACGTGGCCGCCGCGATGATGACGGCGCGAGCGGCGTTCACGTTCACTCCCATGGCACGCGCCTCGTCGTCGCCGAACGACATGACGTTGATACGCCAGCGAGCCGCCAAAAGCGCCCCGCCGCCGACCACGAGCGCAAGCGCCATGGTCCATACGTTGGAGTCGTTGCCGCTGCGGGCGAAGCTGCCCATGAGCCAATACGTTATCTGCGGAAGCTGATCGTCGGGGTCCGCCACATATTTGAGCAGCGACGTCACGGCCGTGAACACCGATGCGATCACCGTGCCGGCAAGGATCATCACCACGATGGCGTTGCCCGATTTGCCGAACGAGCGGGCGATGACCATGACCACCGCCACCGCCATCACGCCGAACGCGAACGACATCGCATGCACCGCCAAGCTTGACAGCCCCAGCAAAAGCGCCAGCGCGGCGCCGGCGCCGGCGCCGGCGGAAACGCCCAGGATATCGGGCGACACCATGGGGTTTTTGAATATGCCCTGATACGCCGCGCCCGAAACCGCCAGCGCGGCGCCGGCAAGCGCGGCGATGACGATGCGCGGCAGGCGGATGACGATGAGCACCGTCACGGCCTTCTCGTTCGAAGGCTCGGCAGCCAGCCCAGCCTTCGCCGCAAGCACCTCCAGGATATCCTGGATGCTCAGATCGTACGTGCCCACCGTAAGCGAAGCCGCCCCGATGACCGCAAGCGCCACGGCCAGCACGATCATAGCGGCCCATTCCCGCGCTCGAATGCTCGAGCACCCGGGCAATGCCGCGTTTCCTTTCATGCGCACTGCTCCCACCATCACGCCAAAACGGCCCCGCGGTGAAGGGAAGTGACCGCAGGGCCGTTCGGCTTATCGGATAATCTCGAATCTTAGGCGACCGCTAGCCTCGTCCGCCTCGGCCACCTTGACCGCCTTGCGGGTTGCCGGCGCCCGAAGACGTCGCCCCCGAAAGGATGTTGGCCGCATCGGAGTCGGACAGGTCGGCGTTGTAGAAGTCCTTATAGAAATCCTGCAGCACCTTGGTCATGTCCTGATCGGCATACAGGTCGGGGTACATGACAGAGCCCAGCCACGGCGTCATGAGCGCGCCCTCGGCGCTGCGGACGCACCACAGGTACAGCGCGGTCGGGCACACATATACGTTGCCGTTCTTCACCGCCGCCACATCCGCAAGGGCCGTATCGGAGAGGATCTGGTCCTTGACCTTCGTGTTCATGGTGATGATGTACTCAGGGTCCCACTTCACGATCTGCTCGGCGTCGACGCTGCGGTACTGGCCGCTCTGCGCCCCGTCGAAACCTGCCGCCACGTTCTTCGCGCCGACGGCCTCGTAATAGGCGTTGGAGATGTCCTTGTCATCGGCGCACACGTACTGGTCGCCGCTCACGTTCAGCTGCAGCACGGTGTGCTTCTCGGAATCGGAGAGCTTCGAGGCGCGCTGCTGCGCGTCGGCGATGCCCTGCTTGTAATACTCGACGAACTGCTGCGCGCGGGCGTATTCCTCGTCGCCCAAGATCTTGCCGATGGTCAGGAAGTTGTCGCACATGTCGTCGACGGTCGAAAGCTTGTTCAGCGTGACCACGGCGATGCCCGCCTGGCGCATCTGCTCAAGCTGCTCATCGCTGTACATACTTGCAGGGCCGTACACGACCTGCACGTCGGCGGCGATAAGGTCCTCGACCGACGAGGAGTCGTAGCTGTTGGGATTGGACTTCTCGTAGTCGGTGAACACGGCCTTGAACGCATCGGAGATCTGGTTGTTCGATGCAGCGGCGATCTTCCCGTTGCCCGCGCAGAACATCTCCGTCGCCTGCGCGAACGCGCCCATCGTCGGGGCCACGCGCTCGACTTGCGCCGGGATGACGACCTCCTGGCCGTTGCCGTCGGTGACGGTGCGCGTCGTGGCCTGTTCCTCGGCAGCCTGCGTGCCGGCATCGGAATCGGCGTTTTGCTGCTGGGTGCATCCAGCCAGCAGGCAGCCGGACATCAGCACCGCCGAGAGCGCGACGCCCGTGAGCTTCGTAAGGTTCATGCGTTTCCTTTCGGTCCTTCTTCTTTGCCTTCCGCTGTCCGACCATACGGGCGAGGCCGGGCGTGTGGCAATGGTGAAAAAGGGGTGAAAGGGATATAATGCCTAGTCAGAGGATAATCTGATTACCGAATAATCTCGCACCCCAAGGAGGTCGCCTGCATGCGGCTACGTCGTCCAGTATCCAGCAAAGCAAGCAAAGCCACCATCCTGCTTATCGTTGCGGTGACCATCTGCTGCTGGACGAACGCCATGGGCGCCCTTGCCGCCAAAGGCATCGACCACTGCCTGCTCGACGGCATCACCGTCGCCGTGGTGGCGCTGCTCGGGGCCGGCGGCGGCGTAGGCTGGATGGCGAAGCATCGCGGCAGGAAGACGGCGCCGAAGCCTGCAGACGAGACGTCGCAAGGCCCGACCGACGGCATCGCCGGGGCGACCGAAACCGCCCAGCTGCCGCCAACCTCCAAGGGCACGCATACCGAGCCGAGCGCCGATCCCGTCGAACGAGCGTGTCGCGAGCTCGCCCGAACCCACGATCTGTCGCTGCGCGAGCGCGATGTGCTCTACCTCATGGCAACCGGCATCACCGGCAAGGAGATAGCCGCCCGGCTGACGCTGTCCTACAACACGGTCAAATCCCACATCCGCCATATCTACGACAAGCTGGACGTGCATCGCAAGCAAGATCTGGTGGACCTTATAGCAAAGGAAACGGAGCGCCTTTCGTAGCGGCATGAAAAAACGCCGCCTGCCTTTCGGCAAGCGGCGTTCCGCGATCAAAGCCTATTGCGCTGCGATTTCGGGCGCTAGCCCTCCACGCGCTGGGAGTTCTCGAACGTGAAGCGACCCATCTTCACGCCGCCCAGGATATGGATGTGGAAGTGCTTGACCGTTGCGGCGGAGTCGGGGCCGGTGTTCATGACCGTGCGAAAGCCGGACTCGCGCACGCCCTTGAGCTCGGCGACCTTCGGCACCACGGACAGCATATGGCCGAGCACCTCGGCCGGGATGCCGTCGCACAGGTCGTCGTAGTGCTTCTTCGGGACAAGCAGGGTATGCACGGGAGCCTCGGGCTCGATGTCGTCGAACGCGAAGCAGATATCGTCCTCGTACACCTTGTTCGTGGGGATCTCCCCGGAGATGAGTTTGCAGAACAGGCAGTCATCGGCCATTTGAGGTTCCTTTCGTCGAAGGGGTGCGGCGGCGCGGCGCCGATCCGCACGAACAGTTTACCGCACGGGGCCGCACCGCAACCCCGTGAACCTGTCGCAGCGGGAACTTCCCCGCCGGTCGGTGCTTACAGATGCGAAACCACCAAATCGCCCATGCCGGCGCAACCGACCACCTTGTCGGCGGGCGTCGCGGCGTCCTTCAGGTCGCCCGTGCGCCAACCCTCGTCGAGCACCTCGGTGACCGCGCGGCGGATATCGTCAGCAGCCTCGTTCATGCCGAAGCTGTAGCGAAGCATCATCTCGACGGACAGGATCTGCGCCAGCGGGTTTGCAATGCCCTTGCCGGCGATATCCGGAGCGCTGCCGTGGCTGGGCTCGTACAGCGCCGTGGAGTCGCCAAGGCTTGCGGATGCCAGCATACCAAGGGAGCCCGTGATCTGCGCGGCCTCGTCGGAGAGGATGTCGCCGAACATGTTCTCGGTGACCACTACGTCGAAGTCGGCAGGACGGTTGATCAGCTGCATGGCGGTGTTGTCCACCAGCAGGTCCTCGATCTGCACGTCGGGGTACTCCTGCTCGCCGATGCGGTGCACGATCTCACGCCACATGCGGCTGGTCTCGAGCACGTTGGCCTTATCGACGCTGGTCACCTTGCCACGGCGCTTGCGAGCAGCCTCGAACGCCTGGCGGGCGATGCGCTCCACCTCGTACTCGCGGTACTCGAGCGTGTCGTAAGCGCGCTGGCCCTTGGCGCCATCGGTGCCGGCGCCTTCCTCGTCGTAAAAGCGCTCGCGCTTGCCGAAGTACAGACCGCCGGTGAGCTCGCGCACGATCATGAGGTCGACGCCCTCGATAACCTCGGGCTTGAGCGTGGAAGCGCCCGCAAGCGCATCGAAGATCTGCACAGGGCGCAGGTTGGTATACAGGCCCAGGCCCTTGCGGATGCCCAAAAGGCCCGCCTCGGGACGCGGCGCGCCCGGGTCGGTGGTATCCCACTTCGGCCCGCCCACCGCGGCGAGCAGCACGGCGTCGGCCGCCTTCGCGGCCTCGAGCGTGGCTGCCGGCAGCGGATCGCCCTCCGCGTCGATGGCAGCGCCGCCGATAAGCGATTCCTTGCAATCGAAGCGCGTGCCGCACTTCGCGCCGACGGCGTTGAGGACCTTCACGCCCTCCGCGATGATCTCAGGGCCGATGCCATCGCCCGGCAGCAGGCAGATGTCGTATTGCTTCGTCATGATGCGAGCCTCTTTCAAAAGGTGATTCGGTTACGTTCACATAGTAACGCACTAGGGCTTCCAAACAGCCTATTCCCGTGGGAAATATGGATATGTCCACGCAGGACGATGCGCGCTTTGGCGACGAAGCGGCGGCGCCGTCATCCGGGCGTTTTCGCGAAATGGGCCGCTCCATTGCCGGAGGTGCTGCTTTTTGGGCCGCGCGGGGCTTGCCGCGGGCACGGCGGCTCAGGCATACTCGCAAGCAACAGCCCCTACGCCCAAGGAGGCCTTATATGGAAGGGTTCTTCGCCATCAAATGCCGCAACTGCGGCGGCCCCATGTACTCCCACCAGCAAAACCGCAGCTTCGATTGCGCCTATTGCGGGGCGAGCACGCCCTGGGCCGAGGGCGGACCGGAGCCGGCACCCGCCATGGGCATTCGCCATACGCCGCTTCAGGTGGTCGACGGCCTGCTGAAGCTGACGCACGTCTCGCAGCTTGAGCCCGCGCGGGATTCCGACTGGTCCTACTACAAGCCCTACTGGCGCAACATGTCGCTGCTCGAGCGGCTGCTATGGGAAGACCCCGCAACCGCCAACGAGTTCCAAAACGCCGAGCACGTGAGCGTCCCCTGCCCGTTTTGCGGGGCGGCCTTCGAGGGCAAATCCACCCAAAGCGTGTTCGAGTGCCCCTCGTGCGGCAACAAGATCGGCGTCGCCGACCTGCTCAAACCCGGCACGTTCAGCAAGCGGCTTTCCATGGGAACGGGAGCGGAATACATCCCTGAGCAGGCCCTTCCCTGCCGCATCTCCGCCCAGCAGGCGCGCGCGAACGCCCTTGCGCTTGTACACCAGCACCCCGAGGCCTTCGCCGGGCACGACGTGGATAAGGCCATCGGAGAGCAGATGGCGCTCACGTACGTGCCCGTGGAGCTTGCCGACCTGCGTATGATGGCGTCCTTCCCCGGCAAGATGCCGGGGAAGGAATCGCAGGTGTACTTCGAGGTGCTCGATTGGGCGTGGCCGAAGACCTATTTCGTCGACATACCGCTCATGGGCCTGCTCGAACCGTGGGATTTCTCGACGGTGGCCCCGTTCGACCCCGCCATGCAGGAAGGCGATTTCCGCGTCATAGCCGTCGAAGGCCTGCTGAAGAAGAGCGCCGTCATCGACAAGCTAACGTATTCGCTGGCGGGAAACGATGCCGAGAAGGCGTTCGGCTACGGCAAGAAGAGCATGCGTCAATGGGCCCGCAGCGTGCGCAAACACGCATCGGGGTTGATGCTCGTGCCCGTCTATTACGTCGATCGTCCCACCTCGGACGGGCGCGATGGCGAGCAGGTACGCATAGCCGTGAACGGGCAGACGGGCCGCGCCGCAGCCGTGGTGTTCAGCGAGAAAAAGGAAATCCACGTGCAGGCGCCGCTCAACCCCGGCCTTTATCTGTCCGCCGAGAGCACCGTGCATGCAACGCCCATCGAGGTGAAGTACGCGAAATCGCCGTTTTTGTACAAGATCATCCGCATCGGCGGCAACGGGGGCGCCGTCCAAACGGCAACGGCCGGCGAAGGCACGTACCGGGAAGAGAAACCGCGCCGCAAAGGCCTGCTCAGCAGGCTGTTCGGGGAGTAGACGCGTCCCGCCGCACATCCCTGAACCGCAAATGAACAGGGGACGGAGGTGTGTTCACGGTTGGTGAACTGGGGGCGCAGGCGCATTCGCAGCCAAAAGCAGGTGCGAACCGGGGTAGAAGCGCGTTCACGTGTGCAAACAGAGAACGCGGACGCGTCCAGGGAGCATTGCCTGCCCTGAAAGCAAGAGGGCGGCTTGCCATGCGCAAGCCGCCCTCTTCTCAGTTTGCGGTTGGTACCCCACTCCCCCCTCGGAGGGGGGGACGGTGAACAGGGGACGGAGGTGTGTTCACGAGCTTCCTTCTGCATCGTGAAAGCCAACCGTGAACACACCTCCGTCCCCTGTTCACGAGTCGGCGCCGCTAAAGGCTATTCGATGCCGAGCACCTTGCGGGTGCGGTTGATCAGGCCGCCTTCCTCGATGATCTCGCGGATGAACGGCGGGAACGGCTGGGCCTTGAACGTTTCGCCGGTGGTGGTGTTGGTGATGACGCCCGCATCGGCATCGACGTCCACGACATCGCCCTGCTTGATGGCGTCGACGGCCTCGGGGCATTCCATGATGGCCAGACCGGTGTTGATGGAGTTGCGGTAGAAGATGCGCGCGAAGGACTTGGCGATGACCACGTCCACGCCTGCGGCCTTGATGGCGATGGGCGCATGTTCGCGCGAAGATCCGCAGCCGAAGTTCTCGTCGGCCACGATGATGTCGCCTTTCTGCACCTTCTTCACGAAGTCCTTGTCCAGATCCTCCAGGCAGTGCGCTGCCAGCCACTCGGGGTCGGAGGAGTTGAGGTAACGGGCCGGGATGATGACGTCGGTGTCGATGTCGCGGCCGTAACGATGCGCGGTACCCTTGAAATGCATGATCGGTTCCTTCCCTTATCCGTTATTCCGCAATATCCTCGGGCAGGCCGATGTGGCCGAGCACGGCGCTGGCCGCGGCAACCGCCGGGCTTGCCAGGTAGACCTCGGACGTGGGGTCGCCCATGCGGCCGACGAAGTTGCGGTTCGAGGTGGACACGCAGCGCTCGCCGGCGGCCAAGATGCCCATGTAGCCGCCCAAGCACGGGCCGCACGTGGGCGTGGAAACGGCGCAATTGGCATCGAGGAACACGTCCATCAAGCCCTCGGCGATGCACTGCTTGTACACGGCCTGCGTTGCCGGGATGACGATGCAGCGAACATCGGGGTGCACCTTGCGGCCGCGCAGCACGTCGGCTGCCTGGCGCATATCCTCCAAACGGCCGTTGGTGCAGCTGCCGATGACGGCCTGATCGATCTTCACGTCGCGGGATTCTGCCGCCGGGCGTGTGTTGGACGGCAGATGCGGCCACGCCACGGTTGCCGGGATGTCGGCGGCGTCGATCTCGTACACGTGGGCGTACACGGCGTCGGGGTCGGAATGATATTCGGTATAGGGGCGCTCGGTGCGGCCGTCCATGTAGGCGCGCGTGATGTCGTCGACCTCGATAAGGCCCGCCTTGCCGCCGGCCTCGATGGCCATGTTGGAGATGGAAAGGCGCTGGTCCATGGACATGCTGCGGATGGCGCTGCCCGTGAACTCCATGGCCTTGTACAGCGCGCCGTCAACGCCGATCATGCCGATGATGTACAGGATGACGTCCTTGCCGGTGACGCCGGGGGCAAGCTGGCCGTCGATCTTGAACAGCAGGCTTTCGGGCACCTTGAACCACGCCTTGCCCGTGGCATAGCCCACGGCGGCGTCGGTGGAACCCACGCCGGTGGAGAACGCGCCGAGGGCGCCATAGGTGCAGGTATGGGAATCGGCGCCGATGATCAGATCGCCCGCGCCCACGACGCCCTGCTCGGGCAGCAGCGCGTGCTCGACGCCCATGCAGCCGACCTCGTAGTAATGCGTGATGCCCTGTTCACGGGCGAAATCGCGCACCTGCTTGGCCTGCTCGGCGCTTTTGATGTCCTTGTTCGGAACGTAATGGTCGGGAACCAGGGCGATCTTGGTGGGGTCGAACACCTTCTCCACGCCGATCTGCTTGAAATTCTTGATGGCGATAGGCGACGTGATGTCGTTGGAAAGCACCAGGTCGAGATTGCACTCGATCAACTGCCCCGGCTCGACCTCGTCAAGCCCCGCATGGGCGGCCAAGATCTTCTCGGCCATAGTCATGGGACGTGCCATGTTCGCTCCTTCGATTTGCAGCCTCGTTTGCCCGCATACCGGGCGTTTTGAAAAACTGGCTGATTGTACCACCGGCGATTCCCGAAAATATGGAAGAGCCCCGATGGGGCTCTTCTTCGTAACATATTGTTTACGTTTGCTAACGCGAAGGGCGTGTCCGGCTGCTGAAGCTAGACCCGGCAAGGGCCCGAACACGGCCGTCCGAGATACCGTGCGTCGCGGATGGCCGTCGTTGCAAAACCCAGCACTACCAGGTTCCGGCGTAAGCGCCGTAGTAGCTGGGATCGACAGCGGCCACGAACGCAGCGAGCATGCCGCCTATCATGACGGTGAAGATGATGCCGGCGAGCATCCATACGGCGAAACCAATGGCGGAGAACTTCACCGCATCATTTTTCACCTGGGGGTACTCATCTGCATTGCACACCCAGGCAAGCAGGATGCCCGGGATGCCCACCAACGCGCCGATGACGAACCAGGCGAACTTCATGCCGCCCGACAGCTTCATGAGCGGCGCCGGGGGATACACCGGCTGCGCATACATGGGCTGTTCGTAGGGCTGATGCTGCTGTGCCTGCGCATACGGCTGCCCGGGCTGGGGCTGGGTCGGAGGCACCTGGGAAGCGCCGGGGCCGCTTTGCGGCTGGTCGCCGGGCTGAGCTTGAGGCTGCTGCTGAGGAACAGGCTGGGCGGGCGTCTGCGGGGAAGCCGGCTGCTCGGTCTGCGGAATGGGGTTATCGTTATGCTCAGTCATGATCGGACCTTTCTCTTGATTGCAGGGGCCGCGTTCGGACCCCGCTTCGATATCCCCAGTATACGCAACGCCCAACCGCTTTAGGCAAACCGTTGCCATCCCAATGCAAAACGGGCGGCCCCGTGGACCGCCCGTTACCTTTGCTTCTTTTCGCTATACGCCCCTACCGCTTCGCGAGCGCCGTGCACAGCGCGTCGAGCAGCGTGATGGCGAAATGCTGAGCCGAACGGCCCACGCCGGCGTCCTCCCACATGCTGCCGGGAAGCTCGACGGCGATGCGCGCCGGATCGGCCTGCATGGCCGCCTCGAGCGCCGACTCCAGGCGCATGGACAGCGTTTCCTCGGGGGCGAACCCCACGCGAGGAGCGTTGCCCGTCTGCTCCTCGGGCAGCACGATGTGCACGAGCAGCATCTGCTCGTCGGGCGCCACCAGCAGGTTATCGGCGCTGACGATCTTCGATGCAGGGTTGGTGGCAAGCGCCAGGTTGCTCATACGCGAAGCCACGCTGCGCGTGAACTCCTGCGTGCCGAACAGGCACAGCGCGTTGCGCTCGAGCACGCCGGCCGCACGCGCGAAGCCCAGGTGAGAGGAGCCGCGCACGGCCTCCTTGCCCTCCCAGGAATGATGCAGGTTGCGGATGGCGGCATACGTGTACGCACCGGCGATGCCGTCGGTGGGCAGGCCCAGGTTCGTCTGGAACTTGCGCAGGGCAAGCTCGGTGAACGCGCCGAAAATGCCGTCGATGTCGCCGCAGGCGAAGCCGAGCGCGGAGAGCGCCTTCTGCAGCTGCTGCACGTCATGACCGTGGAAATGGGGCATGCGCAGGTACAGCGTGCGGTCGCCCAGGCAAAACGATGCGTCCACCAGGGCAGCCCACGTTTTCTCGTCCACCTCTTCGCCGCACTCGAGCTGCGCCTGGGAGCGGAAAGCGGCAACTGCCTTCGCCGTTTCAGGCCCGAACAGGCCGTCGACGCAAGCCTCGTCCAGAAGCCCGATACGGGAGAGACGGTGCTGCACGTCCTCGACGGCAGCTCCGGAATCGTTGAGTTTAATGGTTTCCATTGCACCCACCTACTTCAGTCGGTTCACGAACCAATCGGCCATGGAGATCAGCATGTCGCGCGACAGGGACGGCCCCACCTTTTCCACCAAGCGGCCCTTCGCGGCATTGGTTAGGTTCTCGGCGTAGCTGCGCGCATACTCGACGCTGCCCGTGGCCTGCATGATGTCGACCGCCTCGGCGAGCACCGCCGGGTCCTTCTCCTTGGCGGACAAGATCTGGATAAGGCGCTCGCGCGCCTCAGGGGCGGCGTTGGCCAGGGCGTGCACCACCACCAACGTGCGCTTGCCCTCGGTGATGTCGCTGCGGAAATCCTTCTTCGTGGACTCCTCGCTGCCGATGAGGTTGAGCAGGTCGTCCTGGATCTGGAACGCCAGGCCCGTATCAAGGCCGTAGCTGCGCAGGGCCTCCACCTCTTCTGCCGTGCCGCCGCCGATGATGGCGCCCACGGCCAGCGGCACCGCACCGGAGTAATGGGCGGTTTTATGCGTGGCCATAACAAGATAGTCCTCGGGGGTGATATCGTAGCGACCGTCGCGCGCCCATCCGATGTCAAGGGCCTGGCCCTCGATGGTACGGCGCGTCATTTCGATGAGCTCGGAGATAACGCGCACCTTCGTATGATCGTCAAGGTCGGGGTCTTCCACGACCGTGCCGTTCACCAGGGACAAGGCAAGGTCGCCCGCGTTGATGGCAAGGCCGATGCCTTCCGTGCAGTGCATGCACGGCTCGCCGCGGCGAAGCTCCGCCTCGTCGGCGATGTCATCGTGAATGAGAGCCGCGGTATGGAAGTGCTCGATAGCGGCCGCCGCGCTGGTGGCCAGGCGCATGTCGCCACCCACTGCCAGGCATGCGGCGAAGCAGATGAGCGGGCGATGGCGCTTGCCGCCGTTTTCGCTGTACCGCTTCAGGGGCGTGTACAGATAACGATCCATGTCGGGATGCGTTCCCGTGGGAAGATAGGTGTTCACCAGATCCCCTACCTGATCGGCATAGGCCATCAGATAGCCTTCGAAGGTTTTCGGGGGTTCGGCTACGTCTGCGATGATCTCGTTGATGTTCTTCATAGCGCTTTCTTGATTCGAATCGCTTGCATGCTTCATGTCATGGTACCACAAGCGCCTTGCGCTCACGCGCCCCTCCGGACAAGCGGCGCAATCAGCCAAGGAACTTCAAATTGACCGCCGCCAAGACGTCCTCGCGGCTTTTTCTGATATGATGGTGGGCACGCTAACATGGGAGCGTGGCGGAATCGGCATACGCAGCGGACTTAAAATCCGCCGCCGCAAGGCTTGTGGGTTCGAATCCCACCGCTCCTACCATGCGGATACGGCAACGGCCCGGATCGGTTCACCGATTCGGGCCGTTTTAGCATGTTCACGCACGTCCGATGCATGCCGCGGGACCGCCCGCAAAGCGTCTACCCGCACCGTATTGCTTGGAAGGCGGGTCTATCCGAGCTTGGCCGCGTCCAGGATGATGCCGTGCAGGATATCCGTCTCGCTGACGGTGAACCCGTCCACGCCGACGGCATCCATGACCGCCTGCATGATGACCAGGCCCGCCACGATGACCGGCGCCCGGCCGGGATCCAAGCCCACGACCTGGCTGCGCCGTTCCAGGGGCATGGCAGCCAGCTCCGAGTACTGCCGATCGAGCTGCTGGCGCGTCACATGCGCCTTATGCACCTTCGTCGAATCGTAGACCCGCATCCGGTCGCGCACCGCGACCACCGTGGTAGCCGTACCCGCGACCGCCACCAGGCGCTCAGGCGCCACGCCTGCCCTCCCAGCTTCCCCGAGATGCTCGGCAAGCTGTTGCGCTATCCATTCGCGCGCTGCTTCAAGCTCGGCGGGTATGGGAGGATCGGTGCGGATGAACTTCTCAGTGACGCGACGACATCCGATATCGAAGGAGTGCGCCCACGCCGGCGCTTGGCCCGCACGGCCCACCACCATCTCGGTGGAACCGCCGCCGATATCCACCACCATAAGGTCCTGACCAGGGAAATCGCACGATGCACCCGAAAACGACAGCCCCGCTTCCTTCCAGCCGGGGATGACCGAAAGGACGATGCCCAAGTCCGCCAGACGCCGCACGAACCCATCGGAGTTTCCTGCATCGCGCGATGCCGAGGTGGCGACCGCGATGGTCTTGGCGATGGGGGCGCCCTGCTCGGCAAGGCGGTCGCGCACGGCGCAATAGCCCCCTACCGTTTCGACGGTGCGGTCGATTGCGGCAGGCAAGAGCATGCCGGTGGCATCGACGCCTTCGCCAAGGTTGGTGATGGCGTATTCGCGATCCACCTCCTGGATGGCGCCCGCGGCGTCGACATCGGCCACGAGCATACGGCACGTGACCGTTCCGATGTCGATGGCGGCATAGCGCCCCGCGGCAAATCCTTGCGTGCGGCTTTCGGTCATGGCAACCCCCTTGCCTGCTTATTTGTAGCCGAACACCAGATCGAGCAGCGGCGAGTACCACGTATCGGGCGCCTGCACGCTATCGGAGGAGATGTTGGGCGTGATGTTGGAGCCCTGCTGCGTTTCCTCCAGGTTCAAACCGCGCACGTTGGCGGATTCCTCGCCTTTCTTCACCCAGCCGAGCTGCTCGTGGGCACGCTGCTCGACTCCCGCATCGGTTTGCAGGGAGTCGACGTCGGATTGCAGCGCTTGGTTGCGATCGACGAGCGCATCGTATTCGATGACCAGCTTGTCGTGGTCGCGCACGCTGCAATAGTAGCGCTGCGCGGTGGGATACAGGAACACCGTAGACATGACCAGGCATGCCGCCACGGCGGCACCGATCATGAAGTTGCGAGACCCCATGACGCCCATAAGGGCGTCTTTGGAGAAGCGCGCATGACGACGGTTGCGCGACGGCGCGGCCTCATCGGCCTGCATGCGCTGGGCACGACGCTGGCTTGCGCCCATCTGCCCTTTGTACACGGCTGCGCGCGGGGAATCGTCGCTCTCGGGCGCCTGCCCGCCGAACTGCTTCTCGAACGCGCGGCCGGCCTTGGCCTTGGCGCGGGCCTTCGCCTTGGCGCGTCGGCGATCGGCAGCCGTGATCCGACCCTCCTGCGGCTCTTCGGCACGCTCATCACGCTCTTGCGAGGAAACGCGAGAGGAACGGCGCAGATCGGCGACGGCTTCGCCGCGCTTACGGGCGGAACGGGATGCGCCGCGGCGCTGCTGTGCAGGATGCCGCAAGGCCTCCTCGTCGAAATAAGGCTGCGCGAACGCGTCTTCGGAAAGATAGGACAGTAAAGGCGAGCTTTGACGGCGCGGGGCTTGCGAGGGACGCTGACCCGCGCGGGTGCGACCCGTCTGCGGGCGCTCCGCTCGATCGCGATGCTGATGTTCCGGGTAACGGGAACCGCCTCGCTTGACGTCGTCGAACGAGAGGATATGAGCTTGCCGTGACATGGATGACCGCCCCTTAGCGCATGTGGTTCGATTAAGTGTGTGATTTGATGCAAGAAGCATTCGGTAGGATAGCACATCGAGCGACGCCGCGCGGCCGGCGCCCAAGACGGAAAACCGCCCGTCTCCGAAGAGAAAACGGGCGGCTGGCATGCGGTTTAGCTTTAGCGATGGGCGTCTTCGCGCCTTTAGAGGTCGAGCTTTTTAATATAAGCTCTCCATTTCTCGAACGAGTCGTCGCTGATGGCGTGCTCCATAAGGCAGGCTTCGTTTTCGGCAACGTCGGCAGGAATGCCCAGCTCCTTATGCAAGAACTTCGAGAGCATGCAGTGGCGCTCGTATATGGCGGTGCCATAGGCGAAACCAGCCTCGGTAAGGGTGACGTCGCCGTAATACGGCTGCTCGGCAAGCGCCTTCTCCTTCAGCGCGGTGACCGCCTTGTTCACAGAAGCCTTGGAAACGCCCATTTTGTTGGCGATGTCGACAGATCGGACGGACACCTCCGTGGTGCCCCCAAGCATTACGATGGCCTCAAGGTAATCCTCGTGCGATTTGGACATCTTCTCCATTGGGCCCTCCTTTCATAGTTGCCCTCATAGTACCACAGGGCGACAGCATAACGCCGAAAAGCGCATAGCTGCGCATTCTGGCTGCTCAAACGGCTTGTGAATTCGCGGGGGAACCCGAAGAGGAGAAAGTGGCCGACGAGGGTGGAGAGGGGGGTATGGAACCCTCGTCGGCCTGCTGATACGGCGGGGCCAGACGAGAAGAGCCCTGCCGCCGGGTCAGCAAAAGAAAGAGAGGAGTCGAATGGCTTTTGCGAAGGGGGAAACGCTTGCCATCGACATTTGTCAGTATAAGGTAACTTTAGTAAACCGTCAATAACTTTTTGAGAAAAGTTTTCCTAAGCAATCTTCTCATTTTGCGCGCTTGATTCGCGAGCCCACCCGAGCGCTTCGTTTGCGTTTGACACGGGTGCGGACGGGCTTCCCATTGCCGGTTGATTCCCAAGCCCATCCGAACGCTTCCCAAGCGAACCTCCCCTGCCGCCCGGATATCGCAGGACGACTGCGTCGCACGCTTCGCCTTCATATCGCGGAACGGCTGCGCCACATGCCCGGCTCTCCCCGACCGCAAGACCGTCGAATACGCGAAGGGCCGGCATCAAGCCGGCCCCTTCCCTTGGTCGCATCTTCTATACCGCGGACGTGCACGCGGTTCGCCTATCTGCCGGACACGGCCTTGCCCATGTCGGCGGCCATGCGCGCCGCGGCGCTGCACCCCGTGCACCCGCCGCAGCCGCCCGAGCAACCGCGCGGGCTGTCGGCATGGCAGTCGCACATGCCTCGGCTCCACAGACGGCGCACCGCCCATACCGCCCATGCGACCACGATCAGCAGGACCGCCACGGTCGACAGGTTGAATTCCAAACCCAAGATCACGGTCTGACTCCTTCCCAACGCTGCGCACCGATGCCGGCGCACGAAAAATGTTTCCCTTGGATAATACTACGAACGACAGCGGGACGCCACCCGAAGGCGGCGTCCCGCTTAAAGCAGCTCACGTCTTCGCGAAACCGTCATCGATGGTTTTCTGGCCCGATACCGGTCTTGCAAGATGGGCGCAGCGCTACTTCTCCTGCTTCTCCTCACGCTTGGGCATGGGGCGGAAGATCTGGAACAGCATGGCGGCTGCGATGACGATGGCCACCACGGTGAACACGTTGAACTCGACCTCGCCGGTCGCAAGGCCGACGAACTGGTAGAGCATGGTGCCCACGCACCAGGCGAAACCGCACAGGTAGCCGATGGTGATCCAGAACCACTTCGGAGAGTTCTGCTGCTGGCGGATGGTGCCCATAGCAGCGAAGCACGGAGCGCACAGCAGGTTGAACGCGCAGAAGGCGACGACGGCAGCGGTGGAACCGCCGAGCATCTGCAGGAAGCCGAACCACAGCTGCGGGTCAGCCTCGCCGTAATCGGCCAGCTGCGTGATGATGCCCACGGTGGCAACGACGTTCTCCTTGGCCACCAAGCCGGTGACGGCGGTCGCCGTAGCCTGCCAGTTATCGAAGCCCAGCGGCGCGAAGATCCAGGCAAGCAGGTTGCCCAAGCCGGCCATGAGGCTGTGCTCCATGTAGTCGGGGGCATCGGGGTCGAGCAGGCCGAAGCCCTCGCCCGCATCGCCGAAGTTCATGAGGAACCAGATGACGATGGTGGACAGGAAGATAATGGTACCTGCCTTGATGATGTAGCCCTTCACGCGCTCCCACATGGACAGCAGGATGGACTTCACCGTGGGCATATGGTACTCGGGCAGCTCCATGACGAACGGGGTTGCCTCGCCGGCGAACAGCTTGGTCTTCTTCAGCATGATGCCGGACAGGATGATGGCGATGACGCCCAGGAAGTAGAACATGGGGGCCACGTACCACGTTGCAGAGGAATCACCGGACGCCAGAGCGCCGAACACGAGCGCGATGATGGGCATCTTCGCGCCGCACGGGATCATCGTGGTGGTCATGATGGTCATGCGACGGTCCATCTCGTTCTCGATGGTCTTGGTGGACATGACGGCGGGCACGCCGCAGCCGGAAGCGATGAGCATCGGGATGAACGATTTACCGGACAGGCCGAACTTGCGGAAGATGCGGTCCATGATGAACGCGACGCGGGACATGTAGCCGCACAGCTCCAGGATGCCCAGCAGCAGGAACAGGATGACCATCTGCGGGATGAAGCCGATGACGGCGCCGACGCCGGAGACGATGCCGTCATTGACGAGGGACTGCAGCCACGGCGCGACGTCTGCCGCTTCCATGGCATCGGCGATGATGGCGCCAAGACCCGGGATCCACAGGCCCCACGTGCCGTCGGACGGATCGGGCTCTTCGACCTCAAGCGCCTTCTGGTAATCGGCGAACGTGATGGACTGCTCCTCCACGTTGCCGTCCTCGTCCTCAACCTCCATGGCGGCCACAGCGTGCGAGGCTTGCGCCTGCTCGTCGAAGTCGGCGACGATGGCCTGCGCCTCCTCGTATTCGGCCATGGCGTCCTCGTAGTCGGCCACGGCGTCCTCATCGGCACCGTCTTCAGGCGCCTCAGGTTCCTCGGCGGCTAAGGCGTCGAGCACTTCCTGCGATTCATCGGAAGGCAGCTCGGACTCTTCATCCTCGCCCAGAATGTTCTCGACATAAGCCACAACCTGGGAATGCGCATCCTCGTATTCCTCGGTGGCCTCGTCGAACGCGGCGTTGCCGGTGTAGAGCCAGCCATCGCCGGAAATGCCGTCGTTGGCCCAGTCAGTCACCACGCCGCCGCCGACGGAAACCGCCAGCCAGTACACGAAGAACATGATGACGACGAAGATGGGCAGGCCCAGCCAGCGATTGGTGACCACGCGGTCGATCTTTTGCGAAGTGGTCAGGCCCGTACGCGTGCGCTTGACGGTCTTGTCCACAACGTGGCTGATGGCGTCGTAGCGCTCGGCAGTGATGATGGATTCCGCATCATCGTCGAGCTTGTCCTCGATGGAGGTGCGGATAGCGGAGATGGCGTCCAAGTCGGCCTGAGGCAGCTTGAGGTCGGCGATGGTTTTGTCCTCGGCCTCGAAAAGCTTGATGGCGTACCAGCGCGCAGCGTCAGAAGCGACCTTATCGCCGAGGACGCCCTCGATCTTGACGAGCGCCTCCTCGACGGCAGCGTCGAATTTCATCTGCGATGCAGGGGTTTTCTTGCTTCGGGCAGCATCGATGGCCGCCTTGACCACGTCCTCCATGCCACGGCCCTTCAGCGCCGAGGTAGGAACGATGGGGCAGCCAAGCTCGCGGGACAGACCGTCGATGTCGATCTTGTCGCCGTTCTTCTCCACCAGGTCCATCATGTTCAGCGCAATCACGACCGGAACGCCCAGATTCAGAATCTGGCTGGTCAGATACAGGTTGCGCTCAAGGTTGGTGGCGTCCACCAGGTTGATGACGGCGTCGGGGCCGCCTTCGAGCAGGTAATCGCGCGCCACGATCTCCTCGGGCGAATACGGGGACAGCGAGTAGATGCCCGGCAAGTCCGTGATGGTCACGTCCTTGTCGCGCGTGTACTTGCCTTCCTTCTTCTCGACGGTGACGCCCGGCCAGTTGCCAACGTATTGATTGGCGCCTGTCAGGTCGTTGAACATCGTCGTCTTGCCGCAGTTCGGGTTGCCGGCAAGGGCAATGCAGATTCCCATGATCTACCTTTCTTGCGAATCGATTCGGCTTCTTGCGCTGTTCTGGGTTTCGATGACTCGCATCGTCCCAGTTCAGAAGCCACTTTGAGTTAGTTCCTGGTAACTCGTTCCGGTAAAAAACGGCGCACTTGTGCCATTGCCCGTCGATTGCCGATACGCCGGCTTGCTACACCGGCGTATCGCGCTAGTCGACGAGGATGCACTCCGCCTCGCTTTTGCGCAGCGACAGCTCGTAACCGCGAACCGTCACCTCGATCGGGTCTCCAAGCGGCGCCACCTTGCGCACGTACACGCCGACGCCTTTCGTGATGCCCATGTCCATGATGTGACGCTTGAGCGCGCCTTCTCCGCTCAAGCGGCGCACCGTAGCAGATTCGCCAACCTGCACATCACGCAGCGTTTTGCCCTGAATTTCGGCCATCTAGCCCTGTCCTCGCTTTCTTTTGCTCTTTTCCGTGCCTGTATGACGGCGGTTGCAAGGCAACCGCACGAACGGTCGCAGCGCTATCCCGCCACGACCGGGTTCGCCTGTTGCACCGGCGAATCGGCTATGCCGTTGCCGCCGAGGTGATGATATGGGACGCCGCCTGGCGGCCGATGGCCACCTGGGCGCCTTTGACGGAGACGATCAAGTCGCCCGCGACGCCTGAGACCACCTTGATCTCGGCTCCTTCCACAAAGCCAAGGTTTTCCAGATGATGCTGCAGGTCGCCCTTCCCGCGCACTTTGACGACACGCGCGGACTCGCCCTCTTTCAGAAAGGAAAGCGGCATCTGCTGGACGGACACGCTTGAAGTTCGCGCGGCCTTCGCCGTAGCGCTCGCCATCGCAGTCTCCATGATGATCTCCCTTCATTTGTTAGACGCATACAACAGAAGGATGTTACCTCATAGTGACTTTTAATGGAAGCTTTGGGCAACTTTTTGTACGCTAAGGGTAATTTTTCAAAGTTTCACCACATTTACTTCGCAACGATCCGCACGCAGCAGAAGATGCCGGATGCCCGGACATGGAAAACGCTCCGGCTCCGAACCCGCCCTCCACCCCCCTCCTATCCACATCCGTCGAAACCGCCCGCAGGCATTTCCTGTGCAAGCCGAAAGCAGGCGTTCTACGGATAGGCGGCGCGCCCCGGCGCCGAGCCCGCATGCCGGGAACATCATTCGCCGCCGTTTGTCTGAAGAACAGGAAAATCATCTTCCATCTGTACTTTCGCAGGAATATTATGCGTACCGTGAATAATTCCCCCTTTTCGCAATGCCGAAGGAGGCGCCAAGCCCATGCAAGAGAATCGCTATATCGATACGCGCGGATGCGTCGACCAGCCTGTCGAGTTCACCGAAGCCGTTATCAACGGCCTGGCAGATGGCGGCGGACTGTACGTTCCGCAGCATATCCCCGAGCTTACGCTCGATGAGATCTGCGAGTTGGCTCAGCTGCCCTACGCGCAGCGCGCCGCGCGCATCTACAAGGCCTACGGCGTCGATCTTCCCGCACAGGTGATCGACGAGCTGATGGCCCAGGCCTATGGCGACAACTTTGACGACGAGCGCATCTGCCCCATCACCTCCCTTGACGCCGACACCCACGTCCTTGAGCTGTGGCACGGCCCCACCAGCGCCTTCAAGGACATGGCGCTGCAGTGCCTGCCACGCTTCTTCAGCGCATCGGCAGCCCAGCTGCGCGAGCAGGGCAAGCTCGACCACGATTTCCTTATCCTGGTGGCAACGTCGGGAGACACCGGCAAGGCCGCCCTCGAAGGCTTCCGCGACCTGCCCCATGCCTCCATCTCGGTCATGTATCCCGACGGCGGGGTGAGCGACATCCAGTACCGTCAGATGGCCACGCAGCGCGGATCCAACGTCAACGTGTGGGGCGTGCGCGGCAACTTCGACGACTGTCAGACGGGCGCTAAGAACGTGTTCGGCGACGCGACCTTCGCCGAGAAGCTGCTCTCCGAGCACGGCGTATCCCTTTCCAGCGCGAATTCCATCAACTGGGGCCGCCTGCTGCCGCAGGTGGTGTACTACGTGTCCGCCTACTCGCAGCTGGTCGCCGATGGCAAGCTCGCAGCTGGCGCGCCGCTTGACGTATGCGTGCCTACCGGCAACTTCGGCAACATCCTTGCCGCGTACTACGCCAAGCGCATGGGAGTGCCCATCGACATGCTGTACTGCGCCAGCAACGAGAACCGCGTGCTCACCGACTTCATCAACACCGGCACCTACGACGTGTCCGACCGCCCGTTCGTGCTGACTCCCTCCCCTTCCATGGACATCCTGGTCAGCTCTAACCTGGAGCGCCAGCTGTTCGAGCTGACGGGCCGCAACCCCGAAGCGATCGCCGGCTGGATGGCCGACCTGAAGCAGCAGCGCTGCTTCCGCGTGGACGAGGACACGTTCAGGGCCGTTCGCGAGCACTTCGCCGCCGACAGCGTGGACAACGCCGAGTGCCTGCGCACCATCAAGGAGGTGCTCGACAAGCACGACTACCTGCTCGACCCGCATACCGCCGTGGCGTACCGCGCCGCACAGAACCTGCGTGGCGAAAACCCCGTGCTCATCGCCAGCACCGCCCACTGGGCCAAGTTCGGCAACAACGTGTACCGTGCCTTGCACGACATGCAGCCCGGGCAGCCCCTGCCGGAAAACGTAGCCGCCCTCTCCGGCTGCGGCCTTAACGACCTGGTCGCTGACGAATCAGGCCACCACGACGTGCCGCGCGGCCTGGCGGAACTCGACGGTCTGCCCATCAGGTTCACCGAAGTCATCGACGGCACCACCAAGGATATCGAGAGCGCGACGGAGCGGTTTCTCGCTGACTTGGGCAACGAATAGCGGCACACGAGGGGAACCGAAGGACCATTCATGAGCAAACTATCCAAGCTTAAACCGATCGTCAGGCTTTCCGTGGTCAATCCCGACACGGAAAGCAACTCGGTGTTCGGCCGCGGCATCGCCAGCCTGTGCATCGGCGTGCGCGACACCGGCTCCTTGAACGCCGCAGCCAAGAGCATGGGCATGGCATACAGCAAGGCATGGCGCATCATCAAGGACACGGAAGCAGCCCTTGACGTGCAGCTTCTTTATCGCGATGGCGCCCACGGAAGCCGACTGACCGAAGATTGCGAGCAGATTCTTTCCGCATACCAGGCCATCGAGGAGCAGCTTCAATCGCAAGCCGAGGACAGCTTCGAAAAGCAGGTTGATGGCCAGTAGCCGATAGCCGCTCGCCCTACGCATCATCTCGGGGTTTTCCAGCGATAACGTGCAAGGAAGGCGAATCGGCCTTATCTCTCATTTTGCGGAGCGGCGCTACCGCGCACCTTATCAAGCGCCCAGCGCGCACCGCACCCCGGATCGAGCCGCCAACCGATGGCGGCTCGATCCGCATTCCACGCCTACGAGACCCAAATGCCCTCGTACCTTGGCAAGGCCCATCCAAGGTATGCCGTCATGGAGCACGTCACCTTCAGCTTCGGCGCCGGCGGCTGAGATGCCGAAGCATCGGCATATGCGCCGATAACGCCGACCGCCTCCCTTGCACGCCCCTCGGCCTCGTACCATACGCTGGGACGCCGTGAAAACGACAGCACCTCCCCGTAGGCCACCTTCTGCGCGGGCGGCAGCATGGATTCGCCGTCCACCTCGGCTTCAAGCTGCTTATCGGCGAAACATCGCCGCTCCGAGAACAGCTCCCGTGCCATATCCGTCAATGCATAGCGAACCTCGGCGATATTGCGCCCGAACAGGTCCAACGTCGCCCCCTGCACCACCGTCCCATCCGCGAACGGAATGGTGCACGCGGCATCGACGAACCACCCCTCCACCTTCTCGCACCCGGGCTTCAAGGCAATTGCGCGCGCATCGGGGGAGGCGCTGTACGAGAACGACTCGTCGACGCGTTCGGACCAACAAGGCCCTCGTTCGCCATCCACGAAATAACGCACCGTGGTGAAGGGGTTCACTACTTGCAAAGGCTTTGAGACGGCGCATCCCAGATACGCGGCATGCAGGTATGCGGTGGTCGCGCGCACGATGCACGCCAACCGCTTTCCCGCCAAGTGCTCGCCAACCCGAAGCGTCCGCCCCGTTTCCTCAAGAAGCCCCGATGGCACGATTCGAGCGTTTACGCCATGAAGCGGCTTCCCGCCGCAGGACGCCTCCTGCCCATCTTGGACCCACTCGGACCAGCTCCCATCCTTCCCGCACACGCGATAGCGCACATGGAAACGCGAAGCGGCATCCCCGCTGAGCTTGATGCTGAGACCCTGCGCCTCGGCTCCCTCTTGCGAGGCGTCGCGCCACGCTCCGGACGAGGCGATTCGCGCGACGAGCCCCAGCCCGCCCCCTTCGACCGATAGGTTCAAAGCACGCAAAGCCCCAGCACGCCCGCGTGTTCCCACCACGTTCGCCGCCGGTTGCGCATCAAGCCACAGGCGCCCGCCGCCGAACGACACGCATGCGTGGCCCGTGACCTCGGGAATCTCGGAGACGGCTTCTCCCTGACCGTCATCGGCAAACCACAGGTATTCGTATCGAATGCCCTTCGCATCGGCCGATGCGCCTCCGGGCCTGAACGCGGTCCGGGGGTCGGGAACGCCAAGCGAAGCGCCCACGGCAACCGTCGAGCCGTCTGCAGCGCCCTCAAGGTCGAACAGGCCGCCGTCCTCCGTGCCGAAACGAGCATCTTCGAGATGCCACATATGCGATTCGTTGCCCCACTCCCCATCGGCATAGCCGTTCGAATGGAACTGCACGCGCGCGCCGTTTTCCTGCGAAGCCCCCACTCGATCGAGCGCCATGCCGGAGCAATCGCTGAAAAGCCATTGGCGCGGCCCTCGCCCATGCACCCACACCGCCTGCGCGCGATCGCCCCCCGCGCAATGCTGGAGCTCCGCCGCGCTTGCATCGAAACGCGGCCCGCCGCCAGCCTGGCCCAACGAAAGCGAGCCATCGCCGGCGCAAACGGGCACGAAGCGAAACGTTCCGGCAAAGCGCTCGTCTTCGTGCGCCACCGCTATCCAATGACGCCTCGTCGAGGACGCAGCGGCGAACACGCCGCACCCCTGGCCGGTCCGAGGCCCGTCGACGCCCAACTGCAGCGACGGCACCGTTGCCGGGGAGATGACGAGCACGCGACCGGCCCATTGCGCCTCGCTCGCAATGCCCACCCGTTTTGCTCGCTGCTTGACCCATTTCGTGGAAAAGCCGATAGGGGGATCGTCGGCCCGCTGGTAATACCAGTCCTTCCCATAGTAGTAATAGTTCCAAAACCACGACCTCAGCTGAAACCCATGCATCGCATCGCGCTCGGTACGCCGGATCCACACCGAGTAATCCGATCCGGGATACTCGCGGTAATCGGTCCACACATGGCAACCGTCTCTATGGATGCCCGATCCGGCCTCGTTGTCGATGACGACGACCTTCGATCCCTCTTCCACGCCCCCTTTAGGCGCGCCGTCGACGGTGTGGAACAGGGTGAAGCGCGTATCATCTCCCGAATCCGTGTGCCACAGATTATACGAGGCGTTCAGCTCGTTATAGCTTCCGCACGCTATCTCGAGCTTGCCCCTCATGTGGTAATACAGCTCCGTCGTGAAATCGCATGCCATGGTGATCTTGGTGGCCACCCTGATGAACTGCCGCGAGGAGATATCCCATTCAACCCAAGGCGTTTTCGCCGACACCTGCAAACCGGTGTACATATTCCCCGCCTGCTCGGCGCCTGCCCCCGCTTGCACCGAACCGACCTCGTTCCAAAACCTGCTGGCATAACGCGCGCCATATCCGCGGAAGATCAAGGACCCGTCCCACCAAGGCTCATCGGCAAACGCCATTCGGGGGTTGTACATAATCAGTCCAACGGCAACCGCCCCTAAACCAAACACGAAACCGCGACGCGTGAGCACGCGCCCATCCCCCGTCGTCGCGTCGCCTGATGTAGGAACGCGCCGACGACGGCGCATCGCGGCCTTATGCCTCTGCCTCACCATCGCCCCGCCCCTCCTTCCTGCGCCGCCCATCGAAACGACCTCAAGCCAACCCACCTCCTAGAAACGCCAGCAGATCGACCACCGTGGGAACGAGCACCAGCAACGTGGTAGGCGGCAAAAAGCAAACGGACAGCACCACATCAAGCTTCGTCGGCATCTTCCTGATATGCTCGAGCGCCGCCGCCTGCGCGCGTGAACGGGCAAGCGCGGCTTGATTGGCAAGCCCCTGCGCCACCGATGCGCCCTGCTCTATGGCCTGAGTCAGCTGAGCGGCGAACGCAGTGACCTCTTGGCTTGCGCAGCGCTGCGCAAGATTGGAAAGCGCCTTCGCACGGGAATGCCCCAATAAGTTGACCTCTTGGTCCACCAGGCGGAACTCATCGGCAAGAGGGCCGCTCAAGCTCTCGGCGACTTGACGGAAGCACTGCTCCACCGGAGATCCGGCGGCTATCGCCACGCCAAGCAGCTCCATGGCGTCGGGCAGTCCGGCATCGATGGCGGCGCGGCGCTCTTGGCGCTTCGATCGCAGATACAGCTGCAAGCCTCCGCAGCCCGCAAGTCCCGCTCCGCAAACGACGAAAACGAAGACCGCCGGCGTCGCACGGAACGCGATGCACGCCGCAACGGCGATGACCACGCAGCCCGAAACCGCGGCAAAGCACACGCAACGCCAGGTTTCGGGCTCCAAAGCGATGCCCGCACATCGAAGCCGCTCCCTTGACTGCTCCCGCTCCCTCATTGAAAGCGGAGCGAAGCTCGCAAGCGCCTCCACAGCACGCGACCACAAGCGAGCCGCACCCGCACGGGCCCGACCCCTCGACGAGCCGCCGGCTTGATCTGATCTTGCCCACGCCGGCATAAGCCCACGCGCTTTCACCCCGGCCCAAGCGTTGAGCGCCTCGTAAACCGCCAACCCCGCAGCAACCGCCAGCAGGCCTATCGCGCAAAACGTCAGACCTTGCATGTGTCACCCCCTAACCGACGCGAGCGCGCCTAATACGAGAACCTTGTGATTCGACGGCACGCCGCAATACCCGCCACCTCCATGAGCGCAGCTCCCGCAAGCACGGCCCACCCCAGCGGGTTTTCCCGATAGAACAGGGAGAACGCCGGGTTCGTGACGAACATGAACGCAAAGATCGCAGGCATGGCGCACGCCACCACCACCGTGGCCATGCGCGTTCCCGCAAGTTCGCTGCGCAGTTCCTGCTGCATGAGGGCACGGCCCTGGGCGTGCTCCGCGATCAGGTCGAGAACCGCGCCCATCGATCCGCCGAAACGCTGCTGGATGCGCATGGCCGATGCCAACGCCGCGACATCGGCGTCGCCTGTGCTCTGAGCCATGCGGGCAAGGGCCTGCACCAACGGCATGCCATAGGAAACACGCGCGAGCACCGCCATCAGCTCCGAGCGCAGCGGCTCCGGAGCATGGTCGGCCGAGACCCGTAGCGCGCGCTCAAGGGTCAGCGAGCTTTTCACGCTGGCCGACAGCTGGGGCACAAGCCGCACGAACTGCCGGGAAAGCAGCTCGCGCCGTTTCGCCCGCGCGCGCAGCACGTACAGCGCCGCAGCGATGGCAACCAGCCCCACGCCCGACATCGCACCGAGCAGGCCGCTTATCCGCATGCCGAAGAATGCCGCGAACGCGCCCACGGTGCCCAAGCACAGCGCCCACGAAACCGGAGATGTCTCGATACCCGCATCGCGCAACATCCTGCCAAGCGGTCCTTCGGCATCCGCCTTCGCCGACTCGGCATCGCGTTTGCCCAGTTCGTACAACGCCCGGTCCGACGCTCGGGCGTCGCTGTCCTCGGCCCTTTGCCGCAACCTCAAGGACAGGGCGGTGCACGCCACCGCCGCTGCCGCCAAAAGCACGCCGAAGGCAAGCGTCTCGGAGAAGAATCCCTTCATAGCCATCGCCTTCCTACGACCCGAAAAACCAAGATGGATCGAACCTCACCCCTGCCGCAAGCATGCGCTGCTTGATACGCTGCGGCTGGACGCCACACGCGCGCCAGGCTCCCGTGATGCGGCCGAACGCGTCCATCCCGCGCGGCTCGAACCGGAACAGCTCGGCGCGAGGGATGACCGTCGCCCCCTCGGGCATCTGATCGACCGCCACAATACTGGTGACGCGGCGCCCTCCGTCGCGCATGCGCTCCACATGGACGATCAAACCCCCCGCAAGCGACTCCGCGATCTGTTGCACGATAACGTCACGGCCCAGATCGGCATTGGCGTAACCCACCATGGTGCGCAGACGGCTCAGCGCATTGCCCGGGTCGTTGGCATGCACGGTGGTCATCGAGCCGGGGTGGTCGGTCTGCATCGCCTGCAGCATCTCGTAAGCTTCCGCTCCGCGGCATTCGCCCACGATGATGCGATCGGGGCGCCGGCGCAGCGAGAGCGCCACCAGCTCGCGCATCCCGACGGCCCCTTCGCCTTCGGTGTTCGCCTCGCGCGTCTGCATCCGCTCGACGTGCGCGGCGCGCAGCCGCAGCTCAGGCGTATCCTCGATGGTCAAGACGCGTTCATCGTCGGGAATGAACCCGGAAAGCGCGCCGAGCATGGTCGTCTTTCCCGAGCCGGTTCCTCCGGATATGATCACAGGGCACCGAGCGCGCACCGCCGAGCCTAAAAACTCCGCCATCACGGGGCTGAGGGCGCCTCGCGCCGTCAGATCCTCGATGCTCATGACGTCATCGCCGAACAGGCGAAGGTTGAGCGCGGGGCCGTCCGGGGCAAGCGGAGGCACGATGTAGGTTGCCCGCGCCTTGCCGCCCGGCAGCATGGCGCAGCCCATGGCATGCGCCTCGTCGCAGCGCATGCCCGCCTGCTCGGCGATCTTGTCGATGATGCGACGGAGATGGTCGGCGTCGTCGAACCGAACATACGGGCACGGCTCCAATCGTCCCGCGCGCTCCACGAACACATGCGGTTCTAAAAACCTTGCAACCCCGGCTTCCATCGCCACGCCGCCGCCGTTGACGATGACCTCGGTGATGCCGGGGTCCTCCAAAAGCCCCTGCAAAGGGCCGTAGCGAAGAAAATCGTCGCCGACCGAACGGCACAAGCGGGCGACGTCGGGTTCTGCAAGGCCCAGGTTCCACGCCCGCACGGCCTCTTGCACAAGCAACTGGATGGCCGATTCCACCTCCACGGGATCGAAATCCCCCTGCAACCTTGTCGCAAGGCCTTCGCGAACCGCCCGCTTCAGGGCAAGCTCGGTCCCCCTATCCATCATGCTCGACCATACCTCCCGACAACATGCCGCCCGCGACAAGCTGGACGCTGATGGTGCCCGATGCCTGCGCGCAGCGGACGGCGTCCGCCTGCTCCGGCGTCAACTCCAACGTGATGGCGCTGTACGCCGCGCCCTCGCCGGCGCCGTCGCCGCCCACCGACATCACCCGCGCCGAAGCGCAAAGCTCGTCCAAGCTGACCGCGCCGCCGGCGGCCTCGGTGACGCACACCACGCGAACCTCGTCGAACGGCTGGACCTGCCCGGCCACGCCCGTCTCGTCGTTGACCGACAGGGACACCGCCTCCTTGCCCGCGGCAAGCTGCGCGGCCAACCTGCCATCCGCCGCGCTGCCGGCGATCATCTGAGGCGATAGCTGCGTGTTCGCCGGGATGGACACCAACGCCCGGGCGCCTGCCACGCCGCCCGCGCCGTCAAGGGCGTCGGCGCCGAGCGCATCATCTTGGCGGAAGGCCTGGGGAACCTCCACAAGCTGCACCGCATCCGCGCCGAACGGATCGCCGGCGGCGACGCCGCGCGTGGTCACGACCACGCTGCGAGCGCCCTTCGTCGCTTGGTCGACCGCCGCGTGGGATGTCCCGGCCTGCCATAACCCATACCCTACCGCCACGACCGCAACGGCCACCGCCGCCGCGGTCACCGCCGACATCTGCTTGAAACGCGCAGCTGCGGAATCCATCGAGCGGACGGCATCGTCGATCGGGCGCTGCTCGCCCTCGTCCGCCTGCCCGGCCGCCCTTCCATACGCCGCCCCCGGACGCCCGCCGGAGCGCAACCGCCCCGACAGCGCCTGCCGCGAGGCGCGCCCCGTGTTCCTTCCGACCGACATGGTCGTCCCCCTTTCGCTATCCATCTAAACGGGCCTGAGCCTCCTCGGCTATCTCCCGAGGGAACCCCTCAAGCGCGCTTATCGCCGAGAACCGCCCCTGACCTGCGCCGCAACCATCGCCGAAACGATGCACGCCGCATATGCGGGCATCAGGCCGCCAAACCTTCTGCGCCGCATACGGGCGCGCACTGAACACCCGGCTTGAAGCCACCTTCGCATCGGGGGCGGAGCTTACGGCAAACGGTAGGGCTTTCGCCTCCTCCACCTGCATGCCCACCACCCAGATCCGCTCGCTTTCGGCAACTGCCCGAGCGGGCGCCTCGTAGAACCACACGCTTACCGCCCCTTCCACCCCTTGCGCCCTGACTTGATCCACGATCAGATCGGCAAGGACGGCGCCTGCATCATCGCCGTATTTCGCGGAAGCAGCTTGACCGGCATCCATGCACGTCGACCTGGCGGCATCCAAGGCCTGCTCCTGGCGGGCCTTTGCGCCGTAGAGCACGGCACAATCCGCCAAAAAGCCGAGCATCATCACCAACACCAGGCACGACGCCACGGCAAGCGGCGCCACGTTTCCCTTCTCCCCTCGATATCGGCTCATGCGAGGCTCACCTCCGTCACCCGCTCGTCGACCACCGCGCACGCGACGTGACGCGACAGCCGCCCGCCATCGCGAAGCCCGGACAGCGATATCGGCGCCCTATAGGACACGTCGTAGGAAACGGAGGTGAGGGCCGTGCGGCTTGAGACGCCGCTTGCGGAAAATGCATCCTCGCGCGCGTTCGATTCCACCCGCACCCCCGACACCGTCAAATCGCTACGGCGCAGCTGCGCGGACTCATCGAGAATCTGCTCGGCGACGAACGACTCCTTATCCGATGCCGTCCTCAGGCCTGACACGTCGATGCGCATGCACGCCTGGGTAAGCTCGGAGGACAGCATGATGGCGGCCGCGTTCATCATGGCCGCCTGCATGATGCCGAACGCCACCACGAGGAGCAGCACCGCGGCGAAGGAGAACTGCACGCTCTCGCTCCCCCGTTCATCGACGACCATGCCCCACCTCCGTATCCGCATCCACCGAAACCGTCCTGCTCGCCGCCGATGACAGCTGCAGTCCGTCGACCGCACCCGCCGCGGAGAGCGCCGCCTCGCCGACGGGAGTCAAGCATCGGGCGCTCACGCGCATCCTCACGTCCACCTGCCGGTAAGCGAACCCGACCAGCCGCCCTTCGAAGCGATCCGCCTGCGGGTCGAACGTCTTGCGCTCGACTTCCTTCGTCCGCACGGGCGAGCAGTCGACCTCGATCGAGCAGGAAACTCCCTCGCCCGCAAGCCCGGGAGCCTGCTCGAGCGCCGCCGAAAGAGCAGACGCCCCGTCCGGACCCTTGTCCCCTTGCGCAACGCGCTGAGCCGCATAGCGGCAGGCGGCCTGGGCCGCGACATCCGCTTCCATCCCCAGATACGCCGCCCTTCCGATATCCGCGACGGCGCACAGCAGGCCCATCAGCAAGGGCAGCGCCATCACGAACGTGACGGCGCTCGCCCCATCGACCCGCGCCCGGCTGCCGGCCAGGCGCACAAGCGCGGCTACCTGCTTCCCACCGCGCCGCTCGTCACGCTCTTGAACATGTTCGTGACCGAGTTGCCGGCGGACGTGATCGCCGTGTTGACCTGCGTCTGCAAGATCATGAGCGCCGCTCCCAAGCCCACGGCGAAGCCGAGCGCGATGACCACCTGCACAATCTCCGATCCGCCGTCTTCCTCGCCGCGATACGCCAGAGCGCGAGCCTTGTCCGCAAAGCCCCTCAGGGCAACGCCGTTCATGTCCATACCCATATCCAAACCTTCCCATTCGCTGCCTTTTCCTTGTCATCGAATCGAACCGACGCCGAACCAGCCCAAAGGCACCACCTCCTTTCCAGATCCCGCCCTCATCCGAGCACCGTCGTCCCCACCGCCAGCCATATGGACAAAAACGGCGCCATGGGAATGCCGTCGCGACGTCCAAGCCGATGCATCAGCATCCCGACAATCGAGAACGTGCACGCCGACACATAGCAAGCCGCCGCGCCCAGAAGCGTCGCGGGACCGCACGCGAAGGCAAGCGCCGTCATACAACGGATATCGCCGAAGCCCACCGATCCGCCGCTTTTTCGCGCAATGCGGTTCGCCATCCAGCACACCGCCAGAACCGCCGCCGCGGCAACGGCCCCCTCCGCGATGCCGATGGATCCATGACGGAGCAGCTGGTAAGCGCCTCCTGCGACCAGCAACGCCGCACAGCACTCAAGCGGGATCATCCTTGCCCGCAGGTCGCACACCACCCCCGACGCCATGGCCACGCCGCATACGCAAAGCAAAGCGCCTTGGTGCCACAGGACGCCGAACAGCGGCTGGGCCGCGAACCACAACGCCATGGCGGCGGCGAGCACCGCTCGCTGCCACGACCGCGGGGAGAACGAGCAGCGCCGTTGCTGCTGGACCTCGCTTCGCGTTGAGGCGCCCTTTCCAACATCGATGCCTGCCTCCCGAAGCGCTTCGGCGCGCTCGTGCGTGAGCGCCCCCTTCAAAGCCTGGGAGCGGCAATCCGCAAGCCAGATGCCCACGGCGCCTGCCGTCCCCTTCTCGTTTTGACGGGGAAGCCGGCCAGGACAGGCGTCGCGATAATGCGCAAAATCATCCAAACAGCGATACCACCAGGTATAAGAGCGCCAATATGCCCTGCTCAGCAGCATGTCGGCGATTCGAGGGATCGCGAACGCCCCCGCTACCGCCCCGGCGGCCGCGCTTAAGGCCAACACGGTAAGCGCATACCCCGTCATGCGCTTACCGCCTGCAATTCGGCAGCATGACGCGGATGGGTCGATCTCTCCTGTTCAGCCCCTTGCCCGGCCGATGCTCCTCGCTGCACATCGGCCGGGCGGGCGCCGACCGATCCCCGTATCGGCCTACCTCGGCGCAACAGCTGGCAAGCGGCGGCCTGAGCCGCATCATCCTCCGCAGCCGCATGCGCCTCCGCGGCCCCTACCAGCTCGATGCGCACCACGATGTCCGCACCGCCGGCGGAAACGTTCACGTTCCTGGCGACGACGGGAGCGCTCCCGCAAGGCTCTCCATCCAGGCGCTGCCCGATCCCGGAAACGCCATCGTCGGACAACGGCCGCTGCAGTTGCTCCGCCGAGCGCCCCTTCATCAAAGCCGCCTGCCGCGCATCGGCCCAAGAAGCCGCGTTCGCGCCAGGACTCGGCGCCTGGGCGCGCATCTGCGCCTCCTGGGGCAGCTGCCCGACGGCCCCTCCCTTATGCGCGCTGCCCGGCATCGGCGCAGCCGCCGGCTCTTTGCCGCTGAACCGATGCATGCAGCCGTAGCAGACCTCGGCATCGTCGAACGCCCTTGCGTGGCAAACCGGGCATACCCTCATTTCCCTGCACCATCCTTTCTCGTCATCTCCACACGTTCCCCCGCCGAAAACCAGGGCGGGTCGTTCACGGAGAACCGCTCTAAAACGGCCACCGCTTTACGGCATCTGATACGCCTGCGCGGCCCGACGGCCCGATACGACTCCAGCACCCGCCCTTGCTCGTCCAGGAATGCGATGTCGATCAGCTCGGCCATGCCGAAGGTGTGAACGTCGTTGCACGGCGCCAGCATGACGACGCCCTTCGAGCGCTTCGCCCCCAGCAAGCCGCGCACGCGCGCCCCGAAGCCGACCGCTAACCTAATCGGCGCATCCCTTCCCTTCACTAACGCACCTCCTTTTCGCATTCGGACCACTGCACGACCACGCTCGTCCCCTGCGGCATCTGCACACACTGCACAAACGCCCAACGACAAGCGCCGCAGTCTTTCGAGAACGTCGCGCATAAGCCCCGGCCTGCCGCCGTCGTCCTCCATCCGCCGCGCTCAAGCGCATCCTGCACCTCCCGCAGCGCATCGGGAGCGCTGCCCGCATGCTCGAATCCCACCAGGTGCGACCCGACATCGCAGCGCAGCCCGCGCTTGCCCGCCACCGGAAACAGCTCGTCCCTGAACGTCTCGGGGACATCCGAGGGCAAGCAGGAAAAGCCGTCATCGACCCTCCCCATGACCGCATCGAAGCCTGCAAAGGAAGCCGACTCGGGCGCCGTCCGCCATGCCGCCTGGGCTTGCGCGCCGCCGGCAACGGCAAGAAGCACGATCCCCGCGGCAACGATGAGCACCGCACGGACAGGCCGCGCCCGCGCACAACCGCCGCGCCCCGCGCGCGCCGACCGTCTTGGCGTCCGATCGCCGCCGCACGCCGCATACCCACGGCCGCCGCTCACAACAGCACCCCGGGCTTATAGCAATCCACCACCAGCTCCTCGGTATGCGACAGCTTCGGCAGCGCCACTCCCATCACCTCCGACTTCAACCCCAGACCGAACAACGTGGGCATGTACTCGAGCGTGGCCGAAAACGATGTATGCCCCGCTGAGACGCCATGCGCCGAAACGCTTACCGAGACGTTTTCCGCGTCCAACCGTTCATCGAGAGCCCGCTCGACGAACGCGCAGGTATCGCCCACGCCCTGCCCGTACGCCGGCGAAGCGGCATAGACCCGGACCGAATCGCGGAAATCGCCATCAAACGCCGCGCACCAGCCGAAATACGTCAGGGCGTTGACCGAGATGGCCGCCACCGCCAAAAGCACGGGCAGCGCCGCCACGAACTCCACCGTCATCTGCCCCGACGACCTGCCGATGGCGCATATCCGATCGACCATCAATCCCATTGCCTCAATCCCGTCACGCTCGCATACACGGACAGAAGCTTGTCGGCCGCAGCCCCGATGGCATCCGAGGCGAGCCCTTTCACCGCCGGGGGCAGCGCCACCGTTACGGGCACCTGGGCGCCGCCTATGCTGATGGTCGCTACTTCCACCGAATCGCCCCAAGCGTCGAAACGCTGCAGCACGTCCCTGCGAACAGCGCCCACCACCGACGAGAACACGTCGTTGGACATGAGCGGATGCTCGACCGCCTGACGCTTCACCTCGAGCAAGCGAGCGCAAAACGCGCTATCGCCGGCCTGCGCGACATGCGCCGCGTTCACCGTCGCCGGGCGCAGCGCATCCAGGTTCGCCGGCTGAAGCCCTACGGTGCGAAACGCATCCGAAAGCGCATCGGCGGCCCAATCCCCTAATCCGGAGGCGCTTACCAGGGGCAAGCCCCCCAAGCCCTCGCGCACAGCCGCATCCAACGCCGACTGCCCATCGGCATAGGCGCTCAGCGCCCCCGACCAAACGCCCGCTGCAGCGCCCAACACGCCCGCAAGCGCCGAATCCGATGCCAGGCCGTCGGTCAAAGAGGCGATGACGCTTCGCCCTTCGCCGGACGGATCGGCCACCAGCGTCGCCGCCGATATCGCCACACGGCACCCCAGCTGGCCGCTGGCCTGCACAAACGCAGATTCGAACCCCTTGTCGGGGGCATCGGGGCCCGTATTCGCCGCAAGGCAGATCACCCCTTTGCCCCCGGGCGGGTCCGCATCGATGCGGAACGCCCCTACGCTCGAACACGCGTCACGCAGCTGGTCGAGCAGCTTGGATACGCGGCTTTTCGCCTCCCGCTTCGCCGGGGCGCCCTCCTCAAGGGCCTTTTGGTACTCCTCGGCGGCAAGCGCCACCTGCTCGTAGTGATGCTCGAAGCCGTTTCCTATCGACGTGGAGGCTGCCGCCACCTTGCCCAGGCTTGCCGCCGTGAAGCCGCATTCCGAGCACGTCTCCCATGCGCCCGCTTCCATATCGCGAAGGGAGGCCCGCGACGTGGACCCCGCCGCCTTCGGGCAACCGTCCCACGCGTGCAAGGTCGGGGAGGCGTCCGTCACGCTGACCGGGTACACCGCCTGCGCGAACAGCTCGGTCTCCCGCATCTGCGCGGTGTTGGCGGGAAGATGAGGGAACAAGGCCTCGAACGAATCGCCCTCCCGAACATATCCACGCGCCACCTCCTTCGCGGCATAGGCGTAAAAGCGCTTGCGCAGCGCCGACTGCGCCTGCGCCTCCACGCTGCCGTCATCGGGCCGCTCCGCCGCCAAACGCGCCGGGTAATACGCCTGCGCCCTGCGAAGCGCCACGGAAAACGACCAGGCGTCCACACTTAAGTACACCGGGTTTTGCGCGCCCGTCATATGCGCCAGGGTCTCGGCTCGCTCGGCCATGCACCAACCGGGACGGGCGCCGCAATCGTGATCGAAGGCTCGCTGCTTGGCGTCTTGGGCCCGCACGGCCGCCTCCTCAGCCCGCCGCGCCAGCTCCTTGACCTCCTCGGCCTGGCCGATTGCATCTTCTCGTGCCTGCTTGGCGCGTGCGTCTTCCTGCGGCACCCGGATATCCTCGGCGGAATCGGGGACCAGCAGGGCAAGCGCCGTGTAGTCGGACCCGTTCGAGCCGTTTCCCTGCGCAACCGATGCTGCGCTGGCCGCCGCCAAAAACGGAAGGGCCTTCTGAACGCGCGTCAAGCCTTCGGAAGCGGTTTTGGAGAACGAATCACGGGCATCTGCCACGCGCGCGCCGGCCTCGAGCAACTTGGTGCCCACGCCCTGCCCACCGGGAACGCAGCATGCGACGATTCCCAAACCCGTGGACGTCAAGCTGGTCAACGACAAGGACAGTGCCACGGAATCGCACACGCGCACCGCCACCATGAACTCCGCCACCACATTGCCCGCCGCAAGCGCGCCGGCATCGGCCACCGACTGCACACGTGAGGACACGGATTGGATCCGATACACCTGGGCCGACGAGAAGACCATCGACAGCGCCAGAAGAAGCGACACCACCATCCCGACCGTGGTCATCCCGTCCTCGTCACGCAGGGAAAACGCCTGCGCCACCCTACGCGGCACGCTCATAGCCAAGCTCCTATCCAAGCCTCGGGGTCAAGCCCCTGCGGGCTGCCCGCAACCCACTCAGGCTGCGTCGCCCGCTCACAACGGACCTTCACCGTCAACAGCCCATCGTCGTCCGTCATGCCAAGCAGCACGGCGCCCGCGTCCAAAAACGGCAGCGGCTTGACCTTGCCGGCGATCTCCACGCTCACCTTCTCCGTGCGCTCGTCCCCTTGCACGGACACCTCCCAGCTGCAACCTCCGTCGTGCACGTGAAAGCAGGGGACGGGTGGGATGGCGCCCAGCCTGTGGCGGACGAACGCCTCCACTGCCTGCGACGAATCGCCTACAGCATCGGTCTTGACGGCAGCAAGCCTGCACGCATCGCTTGCCGCCGCCTGCATGACCATCCGGTCGTACAGGACCATACCCGGCTGCACGGACAGCAAAAGCACCGTGAACAGGACCGGGATGAGGAACGCCGCCTCCACGGTCGCCTGCCCGCGCTCGCCTGCGCGCAAAACGCCCAATCCCCCACCTCCTTGCGAATTCGAAAGCTAGTACAGCGCCACGTCCGCCAACGCCCCGGGCAGCGAGCCCGTCACGCAATGGGAGGCGCACGACAGCGCATGCTCTACGAACGTGCCCGCCGAAACGCTGCGCCAAAGCACGCCCATCCCAAGCACGACAGACAGAAACGCCACGGTGACCAGCGCGAACTCGACCGTCGCCTGACCCGCGCAATCGCGCGCCGCAATCCGCCTACAGGCTGTTGATGCCGTCGGCGATCGCATCCCACAGCTCCTGCAGCTTCGGCCGGAAAACCGTTATCGCGATGATGGCTATCACCACCAGCACGCCGACCAAGATCGCGTATTCGGTCGTTCCCTGCCCGTCCTCGCCGCGCCGAAGGCGGGCGACCTTGCACGCGGCCTTCGCCAACGCCCGCCGATATGCATCCATAACCGCTCGAATCATGCCTACATCCCTTCCATAAGCTCCAACAACACGGGCCCGAGCACCAAGAGCAGCATGGCGGGAAGGATCAGCGTCCCCGTGGGGATCATCATCTTCACAGGCGCCTTGGCAACCCGCTCCTCCACCTGCGCCTTTCGCGCCGCACGCGCCTGTTCCGCCGACTGCTCCAGAACCTCGCCAAGCGAGGTGCCGAACCGCAGCGAACGGATGATGGCCGACACCGTGCGCGAGAACAGCGGGTTGTCGTACCCTTGCGCCAAAGCGCGCAAAGCGTCTTGACGAGTCGCAAGCCCCGCTTCCCACGACCTTTGCGCCACGGCGCACTCGCGCGCCAGCCCATCATCGAAATGCCCCGTGTACAGCTGCAGGCTGCGATCGAACGAAAGCCCGCTGCGCACGCCGAGCGCCACCACTTCCAACATCTCCGACATGCTGCGCTCCAGCGCCTGAGCGCGCTGGAGCCGAGCCCCGCGCACCGCACGTCCCGGCGCGGTCGCGCCTGCGATACCGCCCGTCACGCAACCAACTACCGCAAGCTCGTTCGATGCCGCGCAGCCCAACAACGCTCCCGCCGCCGCACCCGCCGCAGCAAGGCGCACCGCTCCCTCGCAACACGCCTGGGCCGACACCGTCCCGCCAAGACCGGCCTTGCCCACCTGCTCCTCGAAGCGCGCATGCGCACCGCGCAATGCGCCGACAGGCAGCACCGAGCGAGTGGCCCGCAATGCCAATCGCCTGCTCAAACCCTCCAGATACGAAAGACATGCGCTCGCCTGCGCACCGTCTTTCGCCCGCCCGTCATCAGGCGCGCGGGCCCTTGCCGCGCGGGCTCGGCGAATCGATTGCGCGCCCGTCCAGCCAATGCACGCACCCGACGCTGCGCCTAGAACGGCCGCGATCGCAGGCAGCGCCATCGCATACACCATCACGACACCTCCACGTTCAACATGCGGCGCACCGCGAGCACGCCCGCAACCTCCATCGTGCACGCCAATCCCAACAGGCCCAACCCCAGCGGGCTTTGCAGGAACGGGTCCAAAAACCCTTTGCTCACCAGCGAGAACACCGCGACCAAAGCGAACGGCATCACCGTGACCACGCGCGCCGACAGCCGCGCTTGGGCCGTCTGCACCCGCAACGCACGACGCAGGACCAGCTCCCCTTCGACCGTCTCGCGCGCCGCCTCGAGCACCGGACGCATGCTGCCGCCCGCTTGGTGCTGCACGTCGAGCGCCACCGCCACGAAGGCAAGCTCCGATCTCTTCCCGCCCGCGCGCAGCGCCCCTAGGGCCTCGCTCGAGCCATGGCCCGTCTCGAGCAAATGGGCGCAAGCCGCGAACCTCTTCCCCAGCGGTCCCTTTATCTCGCCCGCCAGCTGCCGAAACGTCTGCAGCAGCGAAAAGCCCGCCTGAAAGCACGAGCCCATGGCATGAAGCGCATCGGGCACCGCCTCGCGCAACGTCTCCTCTTGGCGATCGCGCCACCCGTGGATGCGCGCCACCGCCACGGCGCATGCCAGAACCGCCACCGCGATGCCGGCGAACGGCGAGGCGGATACCAGCCCCACGCAAACTACCAGGACCGCTGCCGCCGTAACGGCAAGCGAGCACAGGCTTCGCGGAGTGCAAACCACCCCGCGGCCCTGCAGCGCCGACTGGGCGTCGCCCGCAAGAGCGGCTACCTTGGGCACGGAAAGCAGGCGACGTGCAACCCCGTCGGCGCAGCGCACGCCGTTGCGCGCAAGATGACGCCCGATCCCGCCTTCGCCAACCCTCCGGCGCCGGGTGCGCCGCAACGCTGCCTGCGCGCAAAGCGCACCGCCGGCAAACGCCGCTATGACAGCCCCTGCCCCGAACACACCAGATGCTTCCATTCCAATACCTCCTCCCCATCAAGCCCGATGGTTTCGGGTAGGTCGTCCACCCAATCAGGCAGGGCCTGCCATGACCCCGCTTCTTCGGGAGAACGCCGCTCGAACAACGTCCTCACGCTGCAAGCCCGCGCCCTTTGGTCGTACGCAAGCTCCGACACATGGGTCACGCATCGCCTGCCGCTGAGCGCCCGCGACGTCTGCACCACCACATCGAATGCGCTTGCCGCATTCGCCTCGATCACATCCACGGGCAGATCGACGCCGTAGCGGACCATGGTCACCACGCGGGAAAGCACGTCGCGCGGGGAGTTGGCATGCAGCGTGGTGAGCGACCCGTCGTGCCCGGTGTTCATCGCGGTGAGCATGTCCACCGCCTCCGCGCCGCGACACTCGCCTACCACGATGCGGTCAGGGCGCATGCGCAACGCATTGATCACCAGCTCGCGGATGGTCACCTCGCCCGCCCCCTCGGCGTTGCGCGGGCGCGCCTCCAGGCGCACCACGTGGGGATGCTCGAGAAAGCGCAGCTCGGCCGTATCCTCGATGGTCACGATGCGCTCACCTGCGGGAATGCAGCATGACAATGCGTTGAGCAACGTGGTCTTGCCGCTGCCCGTGCCGCCCGCCACCACCATGTTCTTGCGCGCAAGCACCGCCCATTCCAGAAAGCGCCGCAAATGCCCGTCGATCGAGCCGAAGCGCTCCATCTCCTGCAGCGTTATCACGCGCTGGGTGAACTTGCGGATGGTGACGATGGGCCCGTCGGGCGCGAGCGGCGGGATGACCACGTGCACGCGATGGCCTTCGGGCATGCGGGCGTTCACCATAGGCGACGACTCATCCACGCGCCTGCCGAGCGGCCCGAGCACGCGATCGATAAGCGCCCGAAGCTGAGCTTGGCTTGAAAACGCCCGGTCGCTGCGCACAAGGCGCCCTTGCCGCTCGAAGAACACGTCGCCGGGGCCGTTCACCATGATCTCGGTGATGGTCGGATCGGCCAGCAACGGCTGCAAAGGGCCGAAGCCGAACACCTCGTCGATCAACTGCTCGGAGAGCCTCGATCGGCGCAAGGCATCGGCCCCCTGCCACACGGGCAGCGCGAACGCCTGGCGGCACGCCCCTAAAAGCTCGCTTCGCGCCCGCGCCGGCTCGAAGGCCATCAATGCCGCTATGTCGTCCACCGACACGAACAGGCGCACATCCTCCTTCAGGCGCGCAAGCGTCGCCGTGGGCGCATGACCTTCGCCGCCACCCGCACCCAACGCCTGCGCACGCTCGGCCAGCGTCATAATCAGGCCTTCTTGCGCTTGCGCGAGCGCTTTCCGCGAAGGAAGGGCATGCCCGGCCCCTCGCGCGAAGACCCCGCCGCAGCCGATACGCCAGGCAATATCTCGGCCATAAGCTCCTCGATGCCCTCGAACAGATCGTTCCTCGAATCGATCAGGTCGCCCACCAGCCCCGCCGCCAGAAGCTCCTCCACATCGGCGCCGCCATCGGGCAGCTCATGCACATGAGCCCCCTTCAACGCGCACGACACATCCATCGACGACAACGGCGCCCCCTTGCCGCAGCCGTTCAGCGTGAACAGGAACGGGTTGACGGCTATGCCGCAACGAGCGCATAGGTCGAGCGCGCGCTGCGCCGCATGCACCGACGTGGCTCGCTGGTCGACAAGGAACAGCGCCTTCGAACTGCGCTCCAGCAGCACCGCATGCTGCTCGGCCCACGCACCGCCCGTGTTCGCCACGATCACGTCGAAGCGTTCTCGCACGGCATCCAGAAGCGCCGGGGCCTGCGCCACCACCGCCTCTGCGGCATCCACATGCTCCGGAGCGGCCAGCAGCGCCGGCACCTTCCCCTCGCAGGCAAGCTGGGCCAAGCGTTCGGGCCGGGCAAGCACCTCGTCGATGCGCAGGGGCTTTTTCACGCCCATGAGCTGCGCCATGTCGCCGAACTGCAGGTCGAAGTCGAGCAGCAGCGTACGCAGGCCCAGCCCCTGGGCCGCATGCGCCGCAAGCAACGCGACCGCGCTCTTGCCCGCGCCCCCGCTGCCGCTCACCACCGGCAGCAAAAAGCCCTTCGCCGTAGGGTGCTGCAGGTTCGCCGCCGAAGCCGAGGAGCTTCCAGAAGCTCCCGGTCCCGATGCGGTCCCATAGGGGGAAGCGGTTGCGGCAAAGGCCTTCGTCGCCGATGGGGCGGCAAGGCCCGTCTGGGCGCTCGCCGGCGTATACGATCCTCCCAGCTGGACCCCCGCAGACGAAGCCATCGCCGCCGCGGGTGCCGCCGCGCCCTCAAGCGCCCCCGGAAAGCCGGCCGCAGGCATCGCGACCGTTCCATACGGGGAAGCGGCCGAAGGCGCGTTGCCGAACGCCGCCTGTTGCGACACGGCCGCCTCCCCCGCAGGCGCGCAGCCGGCCCCAGGGCCGATCCCCGTCTGCAGCTCGATCGCCCGCATGGCCGCCTGCTTGCACTGCGCATACCGCTCGACGAAGGCCTGCCTGGTCAACGACGCATCCACGCCCGCCGCGGTCGTCCTGGACCGAAGCGACCCCGATTCCTGCGCCGTCAGCATGCACACGCGCCTATCGGCGCGATCGTGCTTCAACGCCGCCGCAAGGTTGATAGGGGCCACATCCGCGCAGGAAACCACCCATACCTCCTGCACGCTCACCGCATCGCGCAACGCCGTACGCGCCGCTTCGGCGGACGTGAACGGCATGAGCCACTGCTGCGCAAGCAGGTTCTCCCCCTCAAGGCCCAACAGCTCCGGATGCCGAAAGCATTCCTCATCGGCGCACAGCGCCACCAACGGCATGGACATCCCTTCTCCTTCCGTTTGCTTTAATACCGCTCTCACCTCGCATCCGCGCCGGGCAAGGTCAGATACAGCTCGGTTTTCTGAGCCGCCGACACAAGCTCCTCCACCTGGTTCGGGTCGACGGCAAGCGTCACCCACGTCACCTTCGAGGCCGATCCCGATGCCTGCCGATCGTCCGTTCCAGCGCTGGTTGCCAACACGTTCACGCCCCGCGCCAACGCTTGCGTGGCAGCGCTTCCCGTGGCATACACGTCCACCGATGAACCCGCCGACACCGCACCGCCCACCGCCTGAACGTCCTTGGCCGGCACGCTGATCGCAACCTTGCCATCGGGCACGTCTATGGCCGCCGATGCCACGCCGAACCTTCTTGCGGAGAGGACCTCGCCGGAAAGCACCGTTGAAGACGCCTTCGATCCCACAACCTCCGATGTTTGCCGCACCGCTTCGGGCGGCAGGAGGTCGGCCACCCACAGACGCACCTCCACGGCTCCGGAATCAACCGTTTCACCTGCGGCTATGTCTCGTTTCGCCACGCAAACCTCCACCTGATCGCCGCCGTAGCGCGTCAGGGCGTCTGCACGGGCGCGCTCTGCCTCGCCGCGCACCGACTGGGTATATCCGAGCACGCACAACGCGCACAGCACGCCGCATATCGCACCCGCCGCAGCGGTCTTGTTCCGTCTCATGCGCACCTCCTTCGCTTCGCAGCATCCAGTATAGGAACGCCATCTTGCGAAACCCTTGCCGGCAACGCCGCTTCTTGTCGTCAAAACCTTGCATGCCCGTCCGACCAAAGACCATGCGGAATCCCCCTGCCCGCTCTCCAAACGCAAAAACCCGCCGACCCGAAGGGCAGGCTCGGACAAACTCGAGGGTTGATTTTCATTGTTAGCCGGACACTTGCGGCGTAAACGGGGTTTTCGCAGTT
>ERZ1034984.301-NODE-301-length-56011-cov-17.877100_pt1 | contig 56011 bp, 53 predicted proteins | sample MGYA00520589_ERZ1034984 | MGnify/ENA primary metagenome ERZ1034984 (study PRJEB33766, sample SAMN09781790) | gut metagenome | biome: gut microbiome | host: Homo sapiens | place: Madagascar | study: EMG produced TPA metagenomics assembly of the PRJNA485056 data...
CCCACCCCGAGGGCTACGACCTCATGCCCGAGGTCGTCGAGCGCGCCAAGGGCTACGCCGCCGAGAACGGCACCTCCTTCAAGCAAGTCAACACGATGGCCGAGGCCTTCGAGGGCGCCGACATCGTGATCCCGAAGTCCTGGGCTCCGTATGCCGCCATGGAGAAGCGCACGAACCTCTACGCCGAGGGTGACGACGCCGGCATCGCCGCGCTCGAGAAGGAGCTTCTCGCACAGAACGCCACGCACCAGGACTGGTGCTCCACGACCGACCTCATGGCCAAGACGGCCAACGGCCAGGACACGATCTTCATGCACCCGCTGCCCGCCGACATCTCCGGTGTCTCCTGCGAGCACGGCGAGGTCATGGCCGACGTCTTCGACATGCACCGCGACGGCATGTACAAGGAGGCTTCCTACAAGCCCTACGCCATCGCTGCCATGATGTTCCTCCAGAAGGTTGCCGACCCCGTCGCGACGCTCAAGGCGCTCGAGGCCGCCGGCACCCCCCGCTGGTATCAGGCCTAATGCCCCCGCGTCGGCCTAGCCGACTCGAGGCCTGATACACCTCAAAAGCCGGCCCCCACTGGGGGCCGGCGCTAGTTGGGACCCCCTTGGCCACCTCGCCATCCCCCCCCTCAAGTGGGGTGGCCGAGGGGGAACCCTGTCGCTTACCCTTTTGAACGGAGTCCCCCATGTCCAAGCGCATCGTCGTTGCCCTCGGCGGCAACGCCCTTGGCAAGAACCTTCCCGAGCAGATGCAGGCCGTCCAGGTGACCTCCAAGGCCATCGTCGACCTCATCGAGCAGGGCAACGAGGTCGTCGTCGTGCACGGCAACGGTCCTCAGGTTGGCATGATCGCCAACGCCATGACCGAGCTGACGCGCAGCGATCCCGAGAAGTACATCCCGTGCCCGCTGTCCGTCTGCGGCGCCATGAGCCAGGGCTACATCGGCTATGACCTGCAGAACGCCCTTCGCGAGGAGATGGAGCGCCGTGGCATCGCCAAGGGCGTCGCTACCGTCCTCACGCAGGTCGAGGTCGACCCGGCAGACCCGGCCTTCGAGAACCCCACGAAGCCCATCGGCTCGTTCATGAGCAAGGAGGAGGCCGAGGGCCTCAAGGAGAGCCGCGGCTACGACTTCGTCGAGGACTCCGGCCGAGGTTACCGCCGCGTCGTCGCCTCCCCGAAGCCTAAGCGCATCGTCGAGCTCGACACGATCTCCTCGCTCGTTGCGGCCAACCACGTGGTCATCGCCTGCGGTGGCGGCGGCATCCCCGTCGAGCCCACGGGCAACCACCACCTCAAGGGCGCCGCTGCCGTCATCGACAAGGACTTCGCGGCCGAGCTTCTCGCCGAGTCCCTCGATGCCGACTACCTCGTGATCCTCACGGCCGTCGAGAAGGTCGCCGTGCGCTTTGGCAAGCCGGACGAGGAGTGGCTCGACGCCCTCACGCCCGAGCGCGCCCACGAGCTCGCCGACGCCGGCGAGTTCGGCAAGGGCTCCATGGAGCCGAAGGTCCTGGCTGCCGCGGCGTTCGCCGAGAGCAAGCCTGGCCGTTCCGCCCTCATCACGCTGCTCGAGAAGGCGCGTGACGGCATCGACGGCAAGACCGGCACCACCATTCGCGCCTAAGCGAACCCATCCGCAGGCCGCGCCCGGAACCGCAGGTTTCCCGGGTGCGGTCTGCGCTCTCTTTGACGCGCGCAATCGTCGCGCGTGCCCAAGCCACGGTCGGGGATAATGGACACATGAGACCAAGCGTACGGACATATCTGGTAGACGAGAGCGGCGAGCGAGTCTTCGGGCCCGGTCCCGCCGAGCTGCTTCGCCGCATCCGCGAGTACGGGAGCCTTCGTGCAGCGGCCATCTCCATGGGGATGGCCTACACGAAGGCACTCGCACTTGTCCGCAAGGCCGAGAAGGGCCTGGATGCCCCGCTCACCACGCGCGTCGTGGGAGGCTCGGGCGGCGGAGGCTCCACGCCTACGCCCGAGGCAGACGAGCTGCTCGCGTCCTACGAGCGCTGGACGGCCGCCTGCGAGGGGAGTGCCGGCGCCCAGTACGCCTCGGCGTTTGCGAGGGGCGTGACCGCCACGACCCATGACGACGCAGACGCTGCCGCGCGCCGCGTTGGCGTGGCCGTGCTCGCCGCGGGTCACGCGCGCCGCTACGGCGCCAACAAGCTTGCCGAGCCCCTCATGGGCGAGGCCGTGCTCGAGCGCACGCTGGGATGCGTGCCGCCGGGCTGCCCCATCGTGGTGGCGTGTGGCTCGCGTGAGGCGAAAGTCATCTGCGAGCGCCGCGGCATCGACGTCGTGCACCCAGACGGCGGCTCCGAGCAGAGCGACTCCATGAGGGCACTCGTGGCCTATGCGCAGCGTGCGGGCTGGGACGCCTGCGTCTTCGTGCCCGGCGACCAGCCGCTCGTCGAGCAGGGGAGCATCCGTACGATGCTTGCGGTCTCTGCCGCGAACCCAGATGCGGTCATCCGCCTGTCCTGGCGCGGACGCGCTGCCTCGCCTTCTCTGTTCCCGGCATCGCTGTTCTCGCGCCTCTCCCAGGTCACGGGAGACGCGGGAGGCTCTGCGGTGCTGGGTGACGATACGCGCTCCATCTCGGTGGAGGCGTCGTGGCCCTGGGAGCTCTGGGACATTGACACGCCCGATGACCTCGGACGTTGCCAGGAGATTATCGAATGTGGTCTTGGTCGTGGAGGGAGTAACTAGCATGGTCATCATTCAGGGTGGCACGCTCGTGTGCCCCGACGGGCTGCGTCACGGAGACGTGGCGCTCGACGGCGACAAGGTCGTGCGCATCGCGGGCGCGATCGAGCCCGCTGCTGGCGACGAGGTGTATGACGCGCACGGCTGCTGGGTGTTTCCCGGCTTCATCGACGCGCACACGCACATGCAGTGCTGGACGGGCATCGACTGGACGGCCGACAGCTTCGAGACGGGCACGCGCGCCGCGGCGTGCGGCGGCACCACGACGATCGTGGACTACGCCACGGCCGACCGAGGCGTCACGATGCCCGATGCCCTCGACGAGTGGCACAAGCGCGCCGACGGCACGTGCACGGCAAACTACGCCTTCCACATGGCGCTCGCCGAGTGGAACGAGCGCAACCGCGCCGACCTCTCCGTCATGCGCGAGCGCGGCGTTTGCTCGTTCAAGTCCTACTTTGCCTACGACCACCTGCGCCTCGATGATGCCGAGACGCTCGAGCTTCTCGAGGCCTTGAAGCCCCTGGGCGGCACACTGTGCGTCCACTGCGAGAACGGCACGCTCGTCGACGCCCTGCAGCAGCGTGTCTATGACGCGGGCATCCACGGTCCCGAGGGACACCCCCTGAGCCGCCCTGCCGAGTGCGAGGCCGAGGCCATCAGCCGTCTGCTGTACCTCGCGCATCTCGCCGGGGACGCCCGCGTGAACGTGGTGCACCTCTCGACCAAGCTTGGCCTCGAGGCCATTCGAGCCGCCAAGGCCCGCGGCCAGAAGAACATCTTCGTGGAGACGTGCCCGCAGTACCTGCTGCTCGATGACACGTGCTTCCTCAAGGACGGCCAGGACGGTCTCGAGGGCCTCGAGTTCGTCATGAGCCCGCCGCCGCGCAAGCCCGCCGACCGTGCGGCGCTACGCGAGGCCCTCGTCAACGGCGAGATCGACACGATTGCCACGGATCACTGCAGCTTCAACATCCACGGCCAGAAGGACCGCGGCATCGACGACTTCCGCAAGGTCCCCAACGGCGGCGCCGGCGTGGAGCACCGCCCCGCGCTCATCGCCACGACGTTCGCAGACCAGCTTGGCCCCGAGGACCTGTGCCGTCTCATGAGCGAGAATCCCGCCAAGGTCTTTGGCATGTGGCCCGCAAAGGGGCGTCTCGCCGAGGGCGCCGACGCGGACATCTGCGTGTGGGACCCGTCCGTGAGCTGGACGATCAGCGTGGCCACGCAGCACCAGAACGTCGACCACACGCCCTACGAGGGCTTTGAGTGCCAGGGCCGCAGCCGCTTCACGTTTGTGAACGGCGTCCTGGCCGCCCGCGAGGGCGAACCCACCGGCGAGCTGCCCGGCCGCTACGTCAGCCGCTAGTGAAATACCTGCAAAGGGGCCGGTCCCTTTGCAGGCGAGTTGGTACCATGCCCCGATTCTGGGGTTCGAGATATGCCGCGTCACGCGGCACGAGAGAAGGAGTTTCACATGGCCATTGAGGCAATCGTCACCGACAAGGCTCCCGCCGCCGTTGGTCCCTACTCCGCCGCCACCAAGGCCGGCAACTGCATCCACGTCTCCGGCCAGCTGCCGGTCGACCCTGCCACCGGCGAGTTTGCCGGCGACGACATCGCTTCCCAGACCCGTCAGAGCCTGACGAACGTCAAGAACGTGCTCGAGGCCGCCGGCGCCACCATGGCCGACGTCGCCGAGACCACCGTCCTGCTCGACTCCATCGCCGACTTCGGCGCCATGAACGAGGTCTACGCCGAGTTCTTCGCCGCCCCGTACCCGGCTCGCGCCGCCTTCGAGGTCGCCGCGCTGCCCAAGGGTGCCAAGGTCGAGATCAAGGCCGTCGCCTACCTGTAAGGCGTCTTGTTGGGTCACATGACCGCTTCGAGTGGGGGCCGTGCCCATGGGGTGCGGCCCCTTTTCTGTGGCGCGAGCGTCCATACCGCTCGCGGCTAATTTGGGTTTCTCAGGCGGTGTGGGGTGTGGCTGGGGTAGACTAGAACCCGTGGCCTAAGCGGCCACGTATTGTTCAGCGCGCAAGCGCATTTGTTGCCCCCGGAGGGGCAAACGAAAGAAAGGCACGTCATGGCTCAGGGTACTGTTAAGTGGTTCAATCCGGACAAGGGCTACGGCTTCATCTCTCGCGAGGACGGCGACGACCTGTTCGTCCACTACTCCGAGATTCAGATGGACGGCTTCAAGACTCTTGACGAGGGCCAGGCTGTCGAGTTCGACATCACCACTGGTCAGAACGGCAAGCTCCAGGCCTCCAACGTCCGTAAGCTCGCCTAAGTCCGACTTACATACGCTTGGAAGAGGGGCGTCCCAACCGGGGCGCCCCTTTTTTGTGCGGTGACAGAACGACCCCGTCCCCAACTGTCACCGTGAGACGTGGGAGCGGGGTCAAACTGTCACCGTCTATTGGACCTTGGTAGCAAACTCCAGGTATTGGACGTGCGAGAGCTTCTTGAACGCGTCGTTGGCGCGCTCGTAGGCATAGATCGCCTCGGACGGCATGGGCGTCTCGGGGCCCTCATCGGCCAGGCTGTTGTGCCAGAAGCCCTGGTTGTCCTGGTAGGCGAACAGGTTGATGGCCGGCATCTCGAGACGCGCACCCAGCGCGGCCTTCTGGTAGGTCGTGAGAGGCGCTCCCACGGCATCGGCCATGAGGGCGCCAAGCGTGCTCGTGGAGGCCTGCTCGACGCGCATGCCGTTCGTGGCGACCACGTCGTAGTTGGCCCAGACCATATAGTTGGTCTGGTAGGCGCGGGCGGCGTGGGTGGCGTCGTCCTCGCCCGTGTAGAGCGCGTCGTTGATGCTCATGCCGATGTTGGGCTGGTGGTCGCCAAAGAACACGAGCACGACGGGCCTGTCGAGCGCGCGCAGCTGCTCGATGAACCACGCCAGGTCGCGGTCGGACGCGTCGATGCAGGCGAGGTACTCGTTGAGCTGGGCGTCCACGGCCTGCCCAAGGTAGCCCGTCTCGTAGCCGCGTAGCTGATCGGGGTCGATGTTGCCCTGGTCGTAGCCACTGTGGTTCTGCATGGTGACGTCGAGGATGAACTGCGGGTCGCTGCCGCTCGCGAGCTGCTCGAGGACCTTCTCGTAGGTGACCTGGTCCGTGACGCCGCTGTGGAACGTGGGGGCGCCGGCGAAGTCGTCGATGGAGAGGAACTGGTCAAAGCCCATCTCCTCGTAGACCTGCTCGCGGTTCCAGTTCGTGGGGAGGTTGGGGTGCATGGCCGTGGTGGCATACCCCAGCTCGGAGAACTGGCGCGCCAGGTTGGCGGGGCCCTCAAGGTCGTAGAGCGTGTAGGGATACAGGCCCATCCCGATGTAGGCCAGGCTGTTGCCGGTCATGGCCTCGAACTCGGAGTTGCAGGTGCCACCGCCGTAGGCCGACACGGCGAGGTTGCCGCGCACGAGCGCGTCGTCAATGGACTTGAAGTAGCCCGGGCCCTCGTAGCTCACGCCTAGGTCTCCGTAGATGCTCGAGAGATCGCTGAACGTCTCGTTCATGACGACGACCACGCTGGGCTTCTCGGAGGCGAACTGCGCCTGGCGGGCCTCGGTGGCCGCGGGGTCGCAGCTTTCGTCGTAGGCCTGTGCGAGCGAGGCCTCCGTGGCGGCGGCCTCCTCGTCGGTGTAGCCCTCGGGCACGGAGATCTTCATGTCCTGGGCCATGGTGAGAAACGTGGGGACGAAGCCCTGCGCGTAGTAGCTGTTGACGGGCCACCAGTAGTCGATGCTGGTGCCGTAGGTCTCGCGGATGTCGCAGGTGTTGTAGGCGTTGACGCCGCTCCACACGCAGCAGACGGCCACCACGGCCGTGACGGCGGCGCGCAGCCACGGGCGCACGGGAGACTTGCCACTGGGGCGCATGAGCATGCAGGCGACGAGCGAGGCGACAAGCGCCACGATGCCCTGGGCGATCTGCGGAGTGGCCTCGTAGGTGAAGCTGCCGCCCACGGCCGCCGCGGTGCCAAGGGCCATGAGGTCGGACGGCAGGATCGCGGTGCCCTTGAGCACGAGCATGAAGCCCTGCGCGATGCCCAGGGCGTCGAGCCCGGCCACGGCGAGCGCGAGAACCGCGCCGCGTCGCTGGCCCACGAAGTAGGCGCCGACAAGGACGATGGTGACGACGGAGCGCTCCAGCCCGATGAGGGAGGGGTCGACCTCGGACAGGTTCGTGTTCCACGGCAGCTCGAGCGTGAGCGTCGTGGCGGCGACGAGGGCCACGAGCAGCAGGATGTCACGCATCACGGGGATGGCGCGGCCCAGCACGCTCGTCTTGAGGTCCTCGCTGTTGGCGAGGGCATCGAGCGGGCGCAGCAGGTACTCGCGGGCCACGGAGAGCGTGAGGCCTGCCAGGGCTATGGCTTCGATAAGGGCGAACGAGTCGTCGTCGATGACGAGCAGGCCGCCTGCGCGCACCTGCGCAAGCGCGATGGCGACAACGACAAAGACGAGCGCCCACAGGATGCTCGCCGGCTTGAGAAGGGGATGCAGGCCGCGCATGCGCTCGCGCAGGCCCTCAAGGTTGAGTTTGGGGTTCATGTCACCTCGGCAACGGAATTGATGCAACCCTTATATTCTACAGGAAAGCTGCGAGGTAGTTGGGGGGTGCGCGTGTGCGGCCGGGCGCGCTCGGGGCCGGCCGCGGGCGCTACAGCTCCGTGACGCTGCCCGCACCGTAGCCTTCGTTGCGCACGACGTGGCGCAGCTCGTCGGCCTCGGCCGGCTCCTTGGTGCGCACGGTGGCCGTGCCGGCCGCGAGGTCGACGCTCGCCATGGTGCCCGGGCGCGCGTTGAAGGCGTTCGCGATGCGCTTGGCGCAGTTCTCGCAGCTCATGCCATCGACCTTGACCTGATAGGCGTGGGCGTAGTGGCTCGCGTCCTTGTCTGCGGGCCCCTTGGCGCGCACGACGTCGGCCCCGCCGCAGCAGTCTCCCTTGCCGCCTCGGGCGATGTAGCCGCGGATGACGAGAGCCGCCGCAACGACGACGGCGACGACGATGACGATGTTGATGGCCATGGTCTGCCTCCAAGTGTTTGTCTCGGTTTACTCTCCTCAGTGTAGCGAGTCTGGCGGACGTTGGGCACGGCTCCGCGGCCTCGCGTGCAGCTCGCGCGTCTGAGGGCACCGCTTGTCCCAAGAAAACTTTCAGGTTTGATTCAATCTGGTAGCCTGAGAGCTACAGGGGCGGGGAAGGCCTGCCCGAGGAGGAAGGAGCACCATGGAGTACAAGAGCATCGCAAGAAGGGCGCTCGCCCTCGTCTGCACGGTTGCGCTCGCCGCCGTGCCAGCGCTTGGCCTCACCGCCTGCGGCGGTCCCAGTGACGAGGAGCTCATCAAGCAGACGCTCACCGCAGACCTCGATGCCGTCAAGACGGTGGACGAGGACACCGTCAAGAGCATGATGGGCGACAGCCTGGTGAGCGAGATGAAGGGCTACGGCATCGACGCGTACGAGTTCTACTCCAACTGCGTCAAGGCCTTCTCGTATGACAACCTGGCCGTGAAGGTGGACGGAGACACCGCCACCGCCACGGTTGACGTCACGAACGTCGACGTCGAGAAGGTCATGACGGCGTGGATGAACGACGTCTCGGCCTACATCACCTCGCAGGAGGCCATCGATGACTACAACAACCTGGGCGAGAACGGCATGATGCAGAAGCTGCTGCAGAACCTAACCGACGCCCTTGGCGCGGACGACGCTCCAACCAGGACTGGCACCATGTCCATCGACCTCAAGAAGGGCGACGACGGCTGGGAGCTCTCGGACAGCTCGGAGCTCGCGACCCTCGTGTTCGCCGGCGCCGACCTTAGCAGCCTCGACAACCTGTAGCGAACGGCTGGGCTCGCGGCCACCGCGGGCGCGCCGGCGCCGCGCCGGTCGCTAGGCCCTCACATACGTGTCGAACTCAAAGGCGACTCCCTCGGGCGTGACGAGGGGGTCGCCGTTCTCGTCATGGGTGCGGGCGGCCGCAAGGCGCCAGGAGGCGTCCTCGTCCAAGTTGGGGAAGTACGTGTCTGCCGGCCTCACGCAGTGGTTCTTCGTGACCTCGGCCGTGGCGCAGCGGCCGATGAGCGCGTGGTAGAGCACGCCGCCGCCGATGAGCCAGGTCTGATCATTTGCGATGAGCTCAAGGGCCTCCTCGATGGAATGGGTCACCTCCACGCCCTCGCGCGCAAACGAGGCGTCGCGCGTGAGCACGACGTTGCGGCGGTTGGGGAGCGGCTTGCCGCCAGGGAAGCTCTCGAGCGTGCGACGACCCATGAGCACGGTGTGGCCCTTGGTGCAGGCGACGAAGTGGCGCATGTCCCGGTGGTTCTCGACCACCATGCCGCCGTCCAGGCCGATGCCCCAGTCATCGCACACGGCGACGATGGCGTGAAGCGTGGCAATGGGGACGGGTTCCGTTGTCACCGTTGGCCTCCTTGGCTAGACCGCGATGGGGATGTTCTTTACCTGCGGGCCGTGCTCGTAGCCCTCGACGACGAGGTCGTCGGTCGTGAAGTCGTAGAAGTCCGTGACCTCGGGGTTGAGCGAGACGCGCGGCGCGTCGTAGCGCGGGCGGGAGATGAGCTCGCGGATGATGTCGACGTGGCGGTCATAGATGTGCGCGTCGGCGATGACGTGCACGAGCTGGCCGGCCTCCATGCCCACACTCTGGGCCACCATCATGAGCAGGATGGCGTACTGGCACACGTTCCAGTTGTTGGCCGCGAGCACGTCCTGGCTGCGCTGGTTGAGCACCATGTTGAGCGTGAGCCTGCCGTGGCCCGGCGTCTGCGTGACGTTGTAGGTGCAGCTGTAGGCACACGGGTAGAGGTTCATCTCGGAGAGGTCGGCAAACACGTAGGTGTTCGTCATGATGCGGCGCGAGAAGGGCGTCTCGCGAAGGTCATAGAGGACCTTGTCCATCTGGTCCATGTCGCCCTGCGGGTAGTGGGACTTCTGGCCGATCTGGTAGCCGTAGGCCTTGCCGATGGAGCCCGTCTCGTCTGCCCACTCGTCCCAGATGTGGGAGTGCAGGTCGTGGATGTTGTTGGACTTTCTCTGGTAGATCCACAGCACCTCGTCCATGGCGCTCTTGAGCGCGGTGCGGCGCAGCGTGAGCGCGGGGAACTCCTGGCGCAGGTCATAGCGGTTCACGACGCCGAACTGCTTGATGGTGTAGGCGGGCGTGCCGTCTTCCCAGTGGGGGCGCACCTTCTGGCCCTCCGTGGTGGTGCCGTTCTCGATGATGTCTGTGCACATGGCGCAGAACAGGTCGTCTGCCTTGCTCATGGAACGTCCTTTCTGGGCGGGCGCGTTGGCGCCGTGGGCGCGCTACTTGTTGGCGGCCGAGGCCGACAGGGCGCGCGTGAGGTAGATGGCGGGGTCGGTGACGTCGCCCGCGTCGTTGTCGAGGTCTGCGAGCTCCTGCTCGGTGTGACCCTCGGGCGAGGCGAGAATCGCGACGAGCTGGGAGAGCTTGTCCCAGCGCTGCCTCGTGGCGTCGCGGCCCTCGGTGAGGTTCTCGAGGATGTCCGTGGCGGAGGTGCCGGTGATGGAGCCCTCCTCGGGCAGGGCGAGCGCGTCGATGGCGGCGGCGGTGTCCTGGCAGACGGCGGCGGCCTGGGCGAGCTCGTCTGCGCGCGTGGCATCGTCTGTGGCGGCCTGGGCGGCGCGCAGGTGGCCGGCGAGCTGGGCGGCGGCGTCGGCGTCTGTCTTGGCGAGGGTCTTCACGTAGGAGGACACGACCTGCTGCGAGCCCGAGTAGTCGCTCGCGAAGACGTAGTCGTTCACGGAGTAGTCGGTGGCGGTGAGCTCGACGTCGAAGACGTTGTCGGTCGTGAGGTTGCGCGAGGAGCGGCCCTTGGGCTCGAGGTCGTCGAGGAAGTCGTCGTAGCCCAGGTCGTCGTAGAGGTGGCTGTCGTAGTAGGCGTCGCTGGCGACCTCGCCGGCGGCAACGACGAGGTTGGAGACGGCGAGGTCGAGCGCCACGAGCACGGCGAGGGCCGCCACGACGATGACGTAGGGGAGCACCCCTGCGTGGTTGTCGGTGGAGGTGGTGGCGCTGGCGCTCTCGATGACGGGCTGTGGGGCCGGTGCAGGAGTGGGCTGCGGCTGCGGGCTGGGCTGCGGGGTTGGGGCAGGCGTGGCCGCAGGCTGCGGGGCGCTCTGCTGGGTGTTCTCGTCCATGGCGTGTCCTCTCGTGGGGGATGTGCGGCTCTAGGCGAGGTCCTCGAGGCGGCCGTGGCACTCGTAGCGCGTGAGGCGCGCGATCTTGTTGTGCTCGTCCACGAAGACGACGCGCGGCTGGTTCTCGCGGGCCTCCTCGGGCGTCATCTGGGCGTAGCACATGATGATGACCTTGTCGCCGGGGGTCACGAGGTGAGCGGCCGCGCCGTTCAGGCAGATGACGCCGCTGCCCGGCTCGCCGGAGATGACGTAGGTCTCCAGGCGTGAGCCCGTCTCGACGTCCGCGACCTGGACCTTCTCGTACTCCAGGATGCCCGCGGCGTCCATGAGCTGCTGATCGATGGTGATCGAGCCGATGTAGTCAACCTCGGCCTGCGTGACAGTGGCGCGGTGGATCTTGCCCTTGAGCATGTTGAGAACCATGTGGTGGTGCTCCCCGTATGTTGATGCCGCGTGAGCGGCCGCTTTATTGCAACACCATAGGGTACAACGCACGGCGCGGGACGGCGGCGACTCTCGCGTCCTTCACGGAATCGCTGCCGCCCCGCGGGGCTTTTCGGGTATGTGCGGGCTGGCAGGTCCTGCCGGCGCTAGAGGCTGAGGAAGAGCTCGTGGATGCGTGAGCTGTCGTCGAGCTCGGGGTGGAAGGCGAGGCCCAGCTGGTTGCCCTGGCGCACGGCCACCACGTTGCCGTCGCACGTGGCGAGCGTCTGCACGCCCGCGCCCGTCTCCATGACGAACGGCGCGCGGATGAACGTTGCCGGGACGATGCCAGCGCCCGCGAGCTCGAGCTTGGTGTGGAAGCTGCCGAGCTGGCGGCCATAGGCGTTGCGGCGCACGAGCACGTCCATCGTGCCCAGGCGAGGCGTTCCCTTGTCGTCGTGCGCGTCCAGGCGGCTTGCGAGCAGGATGAGGCCCGCGCAGGTGGCGAGCACCGGCATGCCGCCTGCGATGCGCTCGCGTAGTGGCTCGAGCATGCCAAGCTCGTCGAGGAGCTTGCCTTGGGTGGTTGACTCGCCGCCGGGCAGCACGAGCCTGTCAAACGGCTGGGTAAGGTCGGCGGCCTGGCGAAGCTCCACGCACGTCTCGCCCAGCTCGGCGAGCTTTGCCTCGTGCTCGGCAAACGCCCCCTGGACGGCGAGTACTGCGGTTGCCACTAGCGACCACGCTCCTCCATGATGATGTCGATCTCGTCGGCGTTGATGCCCACCATGGCCTCGCCGAGGTTGGCGGAGAGCTCGGCGATGAGCTTGGCATCGGTGTAGTTGGCGACGGCCTTCACGATGGCGGCGGCGCGCTTGGCGGGGTCGCCGGACTTGAAGATGCCCGAGCCTACGAAGACGCCCTCGGCGCCGAGCTGCATCATGAGCGCGGCGTCCGCCGGGGTGGCCACGCCGCCGGCGGCGAAGTTCACGACGGGGAGCTTGCCCTTCTCGTGGACGTAGCGAATGAGCTCGACGGGCACGGCGAGCTGCTTGGCGGCCTCGAAGAGCTCGTCGTCGCGCAGGGCCACCACGTCGCGGATCTGCTTGTTGATCTTGCGCATGTGGCGCACGGCCTGCACGACGTCGCCCGTGCCCGGCTCGCCCTTCGTGCGGATCATCGTGGCGCCCTCGGCCACGCGGCGCAGGGCCTCGCCGAGGTCGCGCGCGCCGCAGACGAACGGGACGTCGAACTGGGTCTTGTCGATGTGGTAGGTGTCGTCGGCGGGGGTGAGGACCTCGGACTCGTCGATGTAGTCGATCTCGATGGCCTGCAGCACCTGCGCCTCAACGATGTGGCCGATGCGGCACTTGGCCATGACGGGGATGGAGACGGCCTGCTGGATGCCGGCGATCATGGCCGGGTCGCTCATGCGGGAGACGCCGCCGGCGGCGCGGATGTCGGCCGGGATGCGCTCGAGGGCCATGACGGCGCAGGCGCCGGCCTCCTCGGCGATGCGCGCCTGCTTGGGCGTGGTGACGTCCATGATGACGCCGCCCTTGAGCATCTGGGCAAGCTGGCGGTTGAGCTGGACACGGTCGTTGGTCTGGGTCATGTGGGCCTCCTGGGTTGGCGTGGTTGCTGGATGGCTCGATAGGCTACGCGCAGACTGGCATTGGCAAAATGCCCAGAGCATGAGAAACTTAGCGGGTCAGAATAAGGCCAGTTGGGGAGCGTGGTAAGGCCAGATGCTTGACTACGACATGGGCGCACGGGGCGACTGCTCGCTCTATGACTATCTCTACCAGCGGATTCGCGATGACGTCATGTCTGGCGAGATTGCCGCGGGACAGAGGCTTCCCTCCAAGCGTGCGCTGGCCCAGCACCTGGGCGTGAGCGTCGTGACGGTGGAGGGGGCCTATGCCCAGCTCGTGGCAGAGGGCTACGTTCGCTCGAGGCCGCGTAGCGGCTACTTTGCCTGCGCGGTGCCAAAGGGCGTGGACCTGTCGGGCGTTGCTGCTCCGGTGGCGGGCGGCGCTGGCCCCGTGCGCCCGGCAGACGACGATACGGATCTCACGAGCTCGACCTCGTTCTCGGGTGACGCGGCTCGGCTGTGGGCGCGGGCGCTTCGCCAGACGCTTGCGAGCGAGCCGGAGGACGAGGTGTTTGCGCCGGCTCCCGCGCAGGGCTCTGCCCGGCTGAGGCGTGCCATCGCCGGGCACCTTCGCCAGACGCGCGGGCTTGCGGTCGACCCCTCGCGCATCGTGGTGGGGGCGGGCGCCCAGATGCTCGACGTAATGATCTCCCAGCTTGTGGGCGTGGGCCACACGTTTGCCGTGGAGGATCCGGGCTACGTGCGGCTCACGCGCATCTATGAGGCGTGTGGCCAGCGCGTGCTCCACGTGCCGCTCGATGAGCAGGGCGTTTGCGTGGACGCGCTTGGGGACGCGGACGTGCTGCACCTGATGCCGTCGCACCAATTTCCCACGGGGCGCGTGACCTCGATTAGCAGGCGCTACGAGCTGCTGGGCTGGGCCGCCGCGCGTTCCGGTCGCTGGCTTGTCGAGGATGACTATGACTGCGAGTTCAGGCTGGCGGGGCGTCCCGTGCCGGCGCTGCTCAGCATCGACGCAGCTGGCAGGGTGATTTACACGAACACGTTCTCGAAGAGCCTGGGCAGCGCGCTTCGCCTCGCCTACATGGTGCTTCCCGAGGAGTTGATGGATCGCTACTCACGTGAACTTGGCTTTTATTCGAGCACGGTGAGCTCCGTGCAGCAGGTGACGCTCGCGCGCATCCTCGAGGACGGAAGCTACGAGCGCCACGTGGCCCGCGTGCGCAAGCGCTGTCGTGACGTTCGCGACGCGCTTGTCGCTGCGGTGCGCTCTCGAGGCGGCGCGATGCGTGTTGAGGAGCCGGATTCCGGATTGCATGCCGTTGTTGCTGTTTATGGCGATGCAGCCGCCGTTGCCAAGCGTGCCTTGGCGGCCGGCATTCCACAGGCCGCTTTTGTGCCCATGGATCGCTATGCCTGGGATGGGGCGAACGCGTCGGACGATGGCCGGACGCGGTTTGTTGTCCCCTATGACGCGCTCGATGCGGAGACGGCCGCCCATTTTGCTGATTTGGCGTTCGAGTAGGTGTCTGCGAAGTCGATTTGCTGCGCTAAGCTTGCGAAAAGGGGAGTCCGTTAAATCAAAGTGTCGCCTTGTTGACGGCTAGATTCGAGTTCTCCGAGTAGCACCTGCATTTGTGTTTGGAAAACCCGAGGTAAATCGAGCGTGAACTCTTCTTATGCTTGATTGGTTGAAGATTAGCCGTCAACAAGGCGATAGTTCGGCGTTTGAATCATCGCCTGCCGATTGCATTCGTTTTGCATCCATGATTCTGGGTAGCCTGTTCGCAACGTGGGCCTGGGCGGCTGGCTGCATCAAGGGCGTCGCGGCCTCGCCCCTTGAGGTGCAGGCGGCCATGCTGCTGGGTCTGCGGACCTCGCAGGGCGGTCGCAACTTCTGTGACCTGCGGCTCAACCATCGAATCAACTTCACGGCTGGTGCCCGACGACTCTCGGGAAAAGCCTACTGCCTGGCAGACATCTATCTCGAGGGACTCGCGACGTGTCCCATTGACATCGAGTGCCAGGGCGGCATCGTTCACGACTCCACGTCCGCCGCGCTCGATGATTCTCGGCGCAGCCTGGCGCTTCAGTCCATGGGGATCGACGTGCTGTCTGTGCCCCACGACCAGCTCTATGACCAGCGGGCCTTCGACGTTCTTTGCGCCACGCTGGCCAAGCGACTTGGGCGCGCCACGCGCCCAAGGTCTTCCGAGGCCCTCAAGAAAGAGCGCGAGCTGCGGCGCCATCTCTTTAGTGACTGGCGAAGGCTGGTTGCCTAGCTCTCACGGCGGGCGGCAATCTCGCGGCAGCGCCGGGTGAGCAGCTCGTAGACGGCGCGATTGCTGTCGTCGAGGCATGCGAGATGGCGCTCGATTGTGGCCTCGTCGCCACGCGCGGCCGGGCCGGTGAGCGAGGCGGCAACGCCGTCTGTGGCCACGTGCTCGGCGTTGCCCAGGAACAGCGACGCCAGCGCGGCCTCGGCGTCCGTGCGCTCAAAGCCGCAGCGGGCCAGCTCTTCGGCGGCCATGTCGTACAGCGCCACCACGAGGTTCGACGCCATAACGGCGGCGGCATGGTAGCGGGGCTTCTCGGCCGCGTCGATGCGCGTCACGTGGTTGCCGCGTGACGCGAGCAGCGCCTCGAGCACATTACAGGCAGTGCCGTCTCCCTCGAGGGTGAACCAGGCGCGACCCAGCTCCTGCCAGCTGTCAAACCTGCTGCTCACGGCATACAACGGATGACACGATGCCACGCATGCACCCGCCTCGCGGCAGGCGGCAAGCGCCTCTGACCCCGTGGCACCCGAGCAGTGAGCGACGATCTTGCCAGCAAGGCCAACGCCGCATCCAGCAAGTTCGCCGGCGACGCCCGCAATGGCCGTATCCGTTGTCGTCACAAACACGAGGTCCGCGGCCGCAGCGGCATCCGCCAGCGACCCGAACGCAACGCCACCGGCAAACGCCGTCGCCTCTCGTGCGCTCTCAATCCGCCGAGAAAAGAAGCCGACAAGGCGCACCGCTTCGCTTTCCGCCAAATGGCGGGCGAGCGAGCAGCCAACCTTGCCGGCTCCCACAAACGCGATGTTCACGCGCTCGGTCACGCTAGGCGCCGCAGCAGCACGAGCCGCCGTTGCAGCCACAGCCGCAGTCGTCCTTCTCGGGCTCGTAGATGAAGTTGTCGATGAGGCGCGTCTTGCCAATGTAGACGGCCATGGCGCACAGCACCGGCGCGTCCTCGATGCGATCGATCTGAACGATGTTCTCGAAGTCGACCATCTTCACGTAGTCGATCTTGGCGAGAGGCTCGGCCTCGATGATGGCCTTCATGGCGTCGAGCACGGTCTTGGCGTCACGCTCGCCGGCCTCGACCATCTTCTGGCCCGCGAACACGGCGCGAGACAGGCACAGCGCCGCGGTGCGCTCCTCGGGCGAGAGGTAGGTGTTGCGCGAGCTCTTGGCCAGGCCGTCCTCCTCGCGGATGATGGGGCAGCCCACGATCTGGATGCCAAAGTTGAGGTCGCGGACCATGCGACGAATGACGGAGAGCTGCTGGGCGTCCTTCTGGCCAAAGTAGGCGCGGTCCGGCGTCACGATGTTGAACAGCTTGGAGACCACGGTGCACACGCCACGGAAGTGGATGGGGCGCGTGAGGCCGCACAGCTCGTGCGTGAGCTCGTCCATGTTGACGTAGGTGCAGGCGTTGGGCGCGTACATCTCGCTGGGCTCGGGGTGGAAGACCAGGGCGGCGCCGGCCTCCTCGCACAGCTTGCAGTCGCGCTCAAAGTCACGCGGGTAGCTCTCGAGGTCCTCGGTGGGGCCAAACTGCGTGGGGTTCACGAAGTCGCTGACCACGACGCGGTCGTTCTCGGCCGCGGCGCGCACGATGAGGCTCTTGTGGCCCTCGTGCAGAAAGCCCATGGTGGGGACGAGGCCCACGGTGAGGCCCTCGCGCTTCCAGGCCCTGACCTGCTCGCGAACCTCGGCGACGGTGGTGACTGCCTTCATTAGTTGTTCCTCCTGATCTGGTCCATGACCTCGGGATCCATCTTGAAGCCGTTCTCGAACGCGGGGAACTCGCCGGACTGAACGGCCTCCGCGTAGTCCTCGTATGCCTGGCGAATCGTGTCGCCAACCTGGGCAAACTGGCGCACGAACTTGGGCTTGAACCCGCCCGGCGTCATGCCGAGAAGGTCCTGCGCCACGAGCACCTGGCCGTCGCAGCTCGCGCCCGCGCCGATGCCAATCGTGAAGCAGTGGGTGAGCTTGGACGTGATGAACTCGGCGAGGTCGCGCGGGACGCACTCGAGCACCACGGCGAAGGCGCCGGCCTCCTGGACGGCCAGGGCGTCGTCGACGATGCGCTGGGCGTTCTCGGCGCTCTTGCCCTGTACCTTGAAGCCGCCGAAGGCGTTGGCGCTCTGCGGCGTCATGCCCACGTGGCCCACGACGGGGATGCCCGCCTCCACGATGGCGCGGATTTGCGGGGCGCAGCGCACGCCGCCCTCGAGCTTGACGGCCTGGCAGCGGCCCTCCTTCATGAGGCGGCCGGCATTGGCGAGTGCCTGCTCGGGCCCAAGCTGGTAGGACATGAACGGCATGTCGCCCACGACAAACGTGTCGCTCGTGGCGCGCGTGACGGCGCGCGTGTGGTGGACCATGTCGTCCATGGTCACGGGGATGGTGTCCTCGTAGCCGAGCATCGTCATGCCGAGGGAGTCGCCCACGAGGATCATGTTGATGCCCGCGGCCTCCACGATGCTTGCCATGGAATAGTCGTAGCTGGTGACCATGGTCACCTTTTGGCCCTCGGCCACCTGCTTGGCCAGGGTGAGAACGGTGTTCTTTGCCATGCGCTTCCTTTCGCGCCGGGGGATTGGCAACAAATTATTGTAGCCCTCGCCGGCGGTGACACCTGGGGACGGGGTCGTTTTGTCACCGCCACGCCGCTACATGTGCATGCTGTCGAAGACGTCTGACCATGCGATGCCCAGCGAACGCGCCACCTCGAGGTCTGCCGGCAGCCAGTCCACGCTGAGAAGCTCGTCGCGGCCCAGCCAACGAAGCTCCTGGTGCTCGAGCATCTGGGGCTCGGCATCTGCTGGGATGGGTGCGCAGAAGACGTCCATGGCGAGGTCAAGCTTGGGGTCCGTGTGGCGCACCGTGGTGTAGGGCCAAAGAACGCCCAGCTCAAGGGCTAGCTCCTCGCGAACCTCGCGGCGGCAGGCGTCCTCGGCTGTCTCACTGGGCTCGATCTTTCCGCCGGGAAGCTCCCAGCCCTCCGCGCCATCGCTGCGCCGCGCGGCAAGCACCTTGCCGTCCCTCACGATAATCGCGGCCGCAACGTGCAGGTTCTTGTCACTCATGTTTGCCTCGCTGTTCTCGATGCCGTAACGAGCGTGATTCTACCCAACGTACGGGGCGTTTTTGGTGGCTTGAATCCCCGCCTGGGGCGTGCCCGAGATAGTAAGTGCGAAATTGTGTAGACAAAGGTCGCTGCGCTGAGTAGCCGGAATACTTGCAACGCTGCTACCTGCGGGTTTGATATCTGCACGTTTGCTTCTACTCGGCGGTTTGCGTTTTAGCTACACAATTTCGCATCCATAGCCGCGGAGGCTCGATCCGAAAAGAACGAATTTCCGAGGCTAAATTGGGATTGGCCGAGTAGACCAATAGCATGTATCGCGTCTACCTGCGATTTTGCCGGGAGAAGCCTTGTGACTACTCGCCAGGTTTCTATTTGGCCTCGGAATTTCGCAATCACTTGCACGCACGCCCCCCAAAATCGACTCACCTCGCCGTCAACGTTGGGGTACAAACGCATATGACGCGCGCGGCCGGGGAGCCGCCGCGAATCATCGACAAGGAGAGATCATGAGGGTAGTCATCCTTAACGGCAGCCCCCGCAAGGGTGCAAACACCGAGGTAATGGCCAACGCGTTCGCCGATGAGGCTCGCGCGTGCGGCCACGACGCCGAGGTCGTCAACGTTGGCCTCATGGACATCCACGGCTGCCGCGGCTGCCAGTACTGCTTTGCCCACGAGGGCGCCTGCGTCCAGAAGGACGACATGGCGGGCGTGCTCGAGAAGCTTCGCGAGGCAGACGTCGTGGTGTTCGCCTCGCCCATCTACTGGTTCGACATCACGGCGCAGGAGAAGGCCGCGATCGACCGCCTGTATGCCTTTGGCGGCGTGGGCTTCCCGTTCCACCGCGTGGCGCTGCTGCTGGATTCCGCGAGCGACGGCGTCTACACGGCCGCCATCTCGCAGTACAACGACACGTGCGCCTACTGCAAGTGGGAGAGCCTGGGCGTCGTGTGCGTGCCGGGCATGGAGGGTCGCGACTCCATGACGAGCTCGCCCAAGCTTGCCGAGGTGCGAGAGCTCGCTCACCGTATCTAGCTGCGGTTTATTCACGTTCCGAGAAGGAAGCGCGAGAACGGCGTCGGGCTGCTGCCCCGGCGCCGCTTTTTGTTGCGCGATGGCATGCCAGAGGAACCCGTTCCCAATGGCAGAAACGGCGGCATGCCAGAGGAACCCGTCCCCAATGGCAGGCTAGAGGCCCATCTGCACAGAGGAACCCGTCCCCAATGGCAGGCTAGAGGCCCATCTGCAGCAGGTAGACTTCCTCGCGAAGCTCGCGGGCCGCGTGGGTGCTCAGCTCGCCGGCGTCGTGCAGGCGGCGGATCTGCTCGAGCTCAAGCGACAGGCCCACGGCCTCGATGTCGCGCGCCTGCTCGCGAATGCGCGCCCGTGCCTGCGCCGCGTTGCCGTCCGAAAACGTCATGGCAAGGTGCGCCCGGTGCTCGCCGGCGAGCCTTCGCGCGGCGCTGGCCTGCTCGCCGTCGAGCTCGCCCGCCATGGCAGCAAGCGCGTCAACGGCATGCTGCTCGGTTGCCCGGTGCAGCTCCGCCAGCTCCCGGCGCTCGGCCGCGCCGCCGCGTCCGTGAAGCGCACGTCCCACGCGGGCCAGATGCGCGTGGCGCCGCGCCCGCCCTCCGCTGGCGCCGCGGTGCAACCCATAGGCGCCGCGCAGCTGCTCGAGAGCCGCCATGTAGCGCTCCGCAACTTCGCGGCTGGTCTCACCGCGCTCCGCCCGCGCACGAACGAACGCAATCTGCAGGTCAAGCACGCGAACGCGCAGCTCGCGCATGGCGTCGGGAGACGTCTCCACCTGCAGTACGCCGTCGAGCCGGTCTCGGTAGGTGCGCAGCGCCAGGCGCGTGGCGGCGCGTGTCTCGGGCGTGGCGCGCTCGGCCAGCTCGTCGATCACGGAGCGCAGGACGCGCGCCTTGGCCCGGGCGAGTGCGGCGTCGGCCTCGGTGGTGTCCTCGGCCGGGGCCAGCGCGGGCACGATGAAGTTCGCAAGCAGCAAGGTGAGCACAATGACGCCCGACGCCACAAAGATGAGCAGGCTGCGCTGGGGAAACGCCGAGCCCGCCTCGGTGAGGTAGGGGAGCGTGAGCATGATGGAGAGCGTCACCGCGCCCTTGGGCCCGCTCAGGCAGGTGACGAGCGCGCTGCGCACGAGCGCCGCCGTGCCCGTGCCCGCGTACTCGTCGACGTGGCGGCCGCGGTGGATCTTCTCGAGCACAAGGACCCACGCAAGGCGGATGCCCACCACGATCGCGGTGACAAGCAGCACCAGGCCGCAGATCCAGGCGGCATCGGCGCCGTGCGAGACGCGCCAGACGGGACCGAGCGTGCTGGGGAGCTTCATCCCCAGCAGCACGAACAGCGTGCCGTTGATGACAAACGTGAGCAGCTCCCACACGCTCTCGCTGGCAAGCGCGTGGCGGCTCGCCTCAACCGTGAGGCCGCGCGGGGAGAAGCGCATGAGAAGGCCCGCGGCCACCACGGCCAGGATGCCGCTCACGCCGAGCTCCTCGGCGGCCAGAAACGTCACGAAGGGCGTGAGCACTTCAAAGAGCACGTGCTCGGTGGGCGTCTCCAGGCCAAGGTCGCGCACCTTGGCAACCACGAGCGTGATGAGCGCGCCCAGGGCCAGGCCCACGACGATACCGCCAAAGAAGTCGGCCGCGAAGGTGGCCGCGGCGTGCGTGGCCGAGAACTCGCCGGTGGCGGCAGCCGCCACAGCGAACTCGAAGCACACGACGCCCGACGCGTCGTTGAACAGGGCCTCGCCGGCCAGCAGCGACTTCTGGCGTCGCGTGAGCGTGACATCGGCGCCCATGGCGGCCACGGCCGCGGCGTCGGTGGGGCCAAGCGCCGCGCCCAGCGCGAAGGCTGCGGCAAGCGGGACGGCGGGGCTCGCGAGGTGCAGGGCCAGGCCGCACGCGAGCGTCGTGGCGATGACGAGGCCTATGGCAAGTGAGGCCACGGGCGCCCAGGCGGCAAGAAGCGCCTGCTTGTCGGCGTGCCGGCTCTCCTCGAACAGCAGCGGGGCAATGAACAGGACGAGAAAGAGCTCCGGGTCGCGGAAGACCTGCGTGGGGTCGGCGGTGACGAGGCACCCCACGGCGGCGCCGAGCGCGATCTGCACGAGCGGCAGCGACACGCGCGGCAGCACCTGGCTGAACACGCTGGAGGCCAGCAGGCATCCTATGAGCAGAAGAACGATCTCGAACGAGGACATGCAAGCCTTTCGTGGTGGGGTGTGCTGGAAAGAGTATCGCCGAGATGGTGTGCTTGCGTGCGCGGCGTGCCATTCGCTTGGCGCTGCCCACAAACGCTCTGATTCATGCACTTCTCGTCATGGTATTGCGAGAAGAACTGCATTTTCAGAGCGTATGCGGGCGAGAAGGGCGCAAAAACCGTTGCGCCGGATTCGTGATTTGAACCCGGCGCAACGGAAATGGTGTGTGGGATTATGAGGCTTAGACTATCTGATTCAGCAGTTGATCGGTGATCGATTGGGCTATTTCCTGTCCTCTGTTGATGATGAATCCGTTTACGCCTGGATAGTGATGCGCGTCAAGAGATGATCTGATCTCTTCGAATTCGTTTTCGGTGAAGTACGAGGACTCGCCAATCAGGTCTGTATACCTTCCGTCTGAGTTGGCCTCGTACAGATTCTTTTCCTTCTTCTTGTTGTTTACCTGTTTCGGCAGATACATGCAATTGCCAAGTGCGCCGCCATATATCTTCCTGTTATTGGGATCATCTGCCTCGTTGATCAGCTTCTTTGCGATGATGTGCTCTAGCTCAAAAGTCTCCCCATGAGGTATTACCTTTGACATATAGCTAAGGTTGGCATGAATGGTGACGAGCGATTTCACTTCTTTGGAGAAGTTGATTCCTGTGGTAATGTCCGAGGACCACTGCGAGTAGGCGTCCATCAAGTTCTCGGGTCTCAGAGCCTGGCGATAGCTTCGCTTTGAATACTTTGGATAGTAGTCAAGCAAACGCTGGTCGCCATGGGATAACCAGCTCTTGGCCCAGAAGTCGTAGACATAATAAGAGGGTATGTTGGTTAGCGAGTCTCTATATTCCTTCGATTCGGGATCAAGATCCCATAGCGCGGCGAAGTAAGACAACGTCTTAAATGACGCGGAGAGACCTGTGACGTACTCGTTGCTCTTTCCTGCCATTACCCTATTGAGAAGCTTCGCAAACGTGCTCTGAAGATCGCTACAGATCCTGCTGGTTTTATCAAGGATGAGCTGCAGGTCTTTATTAATGTCGCTGATGCTGGCGTTCAGCCCGCTTAGCTGGCGATTGTCTACTCCTGTAGCAATGCCAAGAAGACCGAAACCGATTTCGTTGCGCGCGGAGACGGTTCCAGAAACGAGCGCGGGGAGTCGGTCGGCGATAAAGGAGCCAAACGCCGTGCCGAACTCCGAGAGGGTGATCTTTCGGTTTTTGCTTAGATCGTCTTCGGAAAAACCGCTGAGCTCGAATTCAGCGTCATTCTCCATGTTGTTGTAGTAGCTCTTGACGTAATTGAGGATGGCGTCCTGCTCGGCGGACTCGCCGGGTCCCAGCAGCGTGATTTCAGTGTTCACCCAAGCGGCGCTGAAGATTTCGTATTTTGAGAGTGGTATTCCGCCCTTATTGAGATTGGCGAATACTTCGGCAATCTTATCTTCGCTTCCGATGAATTTAATAGCGAGGATCCCAAGGCTTTCGAGATCGACAAACTCGTCTACCTTAGTCTGCAGATCTTTTATTTCGTCTCGGACCTGTCTGCGAGTTGTCTTGTCATCGACATTGTCCGACCAATCCGCAAGGTCATCCTTTTTAGAGACAAGCCTGTCGAACTTCTTCTCGTCTAGGGCGTTGCCTTCTCCAAGTTTTGCGTTAATTGATTCAAGCGCCTTTGTGTAGGTGTCGTAATTTAGCGGCTTCCAAAAATGGAGTGGGTCATTTCGATACTGTTGAATGGTCGAGAGCCTCTGCTGTCCGTCTAGCAGGATTAACTTCGAATCGGCGCTCTGCGTTTTTGGATATACGAGAAGGGCTCCAAAAGGAAGGCCTTCGTGAAGGGTCTGAACGAAGTCATTCTTTTTCTTGGAGTTCCAGACAAAGCCACGCTGGAATTTGGGCAGCTCGATTCGATCGAGGTCGTTGACTCCGAGCGTGATCGTTTCGTATTGGGCGGCCATCGGTCTCTCCTTTCAATTCTGATCACATGATCTCATCTGGAGAAGTGGTCCGAGTCGAAAAACGAGATTCTTATCGCGGACGGTTGTCTGGGAATGACTGCCTTGAGAAGCCCTGACAGGTCTGTAGAAACGACGTAGCTTTGCTATCCTGGGCCCATCCGTCCATTTGACTGTTGAGGTTGATATCCATGGGTGATAGTGAAAACGGCTCGCTCGAGCAGGGCCTTCACTCCGCATTCGTTGACGAGAGCTTCCCGTGCGATGAAGACAACCGTCCCACAATCATCTCGAACAACAAGTCACTGGGCATCGACCTGCTTACGGTGATTAGAACGCAGCTCTCTAGCTGCGATTCATTCGATTTCTGTGTTGCGTTTGTGGGCGAGAGCGGGCTTCAGCCCCTCGTGGACATTCTCGCCGAGCTCAAGAAGCGAGGCGTCCGCGGCCGCTTGCTCACGTCGACGTACCTCAACTTCAACTCTCCTGCCACCTTCAGGAAGCTCCTCGAGTACGACAACATCGAGGTTCGCGTCTACCAAGGCAACCTCCATGCCAAGGGCTACGTCTTTGATCGGGACGAGACGAGCACGGTGATCGTTGGAAGCTCCAACCTCACGCAGATGGCCCTGACCTGCAACAAAGAGTGGAACGTGCTGTTCCGTTCCTATGATAAAGGCGGTTTGCTTCGCTCCGTTAGAAGCGAGTTCGCCGAGCTCTGGGATTCGGACAAGACGACCACACTGGCGTCCGAATGGATCGCCGAATACGAGAAATACCGAGCCTCCCAGGCACCTCGTCGGGCAACCAATGCGGCGTTTAACGACGGTGCCGAGAAGCCTGAAGGTCAGGGCACTCTCACGCTTAGGCCGAATAAGATGCAGCAGCTTGCGCTCGCTGCGCTCGAGAAGCTACACCGGCATGACGAACCCCGTGCGCTGCTCGTCTCTGCCACAGGTACGGGAAAGACTTACCTGTCTGCCTTTGACGTGGCGCGGGTCAATCCCGCTCGCGTGCTGTTCCTCGTGCACCGCCGCCGCATTCTCGAGGCCTCGCTCAAGAGCTACCAGAGGCTTCTTGTCGACAAGTACACCTATGGGATCTACCAGCCAGGCAAGGCCGAGAACAAGCCAACGTGTCTGTTCGCCATGTGCTCGAGCGTGGCGCCTCACCTGGAAGACTTCAGTCCAGACGAGTTTGACTACATCGTGATTGACGAGGCCCACCGCGTGGGCTCTGCGAGCTACAAGACGATCGTCGACTTCTTCACGCCCAAGTTCTATCTGGGCATGACGGCCACTCCTAGCAGGACCGATGGCTTTGACGTGTTTGCGCTGTTCAACCACGTTATTGCCTTCCAGATCACCCTGCAGGACGCGCTTGCGAACGACATGCTTGCCCCGTTTCATTACTTTGGCGTCGCCGACCTCGAGATTGACGAGGAGAGCTATGACGATGCCGGGCTGTTTGTCCGCCTCACGTCCGATGAGCGCGTTCGCCACGTGGCGGAGAAGATCGAGGAGTATACGGTCGACAAGCGCAACCGTCGCGGCCTCATCTTCTGCGGTCGGAACGACGAGGCGGCCGAGCTCTCGCGCAAACTCAACGAGATGGGGTATCGCACGCTGGCCATCTCGGGCGAGAGCAGCGACGCCGAGAGGGACGAGGCCATCGCCCGTCTCGAGGCGGGCGATCTTGAGTACCTGCTTTCGGTTGACATCCTCAACGAGGGCGTGGACATCCCCTCGCTGAACCAGATCATCATGCTGCGCCGCACGGAGTCTGCGATCGTGTTCGTGCAGCAGCTCGGTCGTGGCCTTAGGAAGGCCGAGAATAAGGACTATACCCTTGTCCTCGACTTTATTGGCAACTACCAGCAAAACTTCTTTGTGCCCATCGCCCTGTCTGGCGACCGTACGTACAACAAGGACAACCTTCGAGCCATTGTCGAGGAGGGAAGTGCCGTCATCCCAGGCTGCTCGACCATCACGTTCGACGAGGTTTCCAAGTCTCGCATCTACCGCGCCATCGACGGTGGGGACTTCAGCGCGGCTAGGCTTATCAGGGACGAGTACCGAACGCTTCGCAACATGCTTGGCAAGATCCCCTCGCTCAGTGACTTCGATGCGAACGGAGCCATCGACCCACTGCGTATCTTCAAGAAGTTCGGCTCATACCATGCGTTTCTCTCGAAGTACGAAGAGGACTACGACGTTCACTTTTCGCCTGTCCAGGAAACCATCCTGGAGTTCATCTCCAGAAAGCTCGCGGGTGGCAAACGAGCCAGTGACCTGTGGCTTATTCGCAAGATTGTGAGCGAGAAGGAGTTCGTGTTGCCCGCGTCGAGCGTGGCTATGGGCGGCCCCTACGGGTGGAGCCTCCGGGACCGCACCTATCACTCTTCGTTGGCGCTGCTCTCGGGTTCCTTTGGTGCCTCCGGCAAGTTCGAGCCGCTTCTCAGTGTCGATGACGACAAGGCTGAGGTATCCGAGGGCTTTTCTCGCGCCTTGGACGATCCGGAGTTTGCGAAGCAGCTTCTGGAGCTTATCGACTTTGGCATCGCGAGGAACGCCGAGACATATGCAAACACCTACGCGGATACGGACCTCGTGCTGAACGCCAAGTACTCCTACGAGGAGGTTTGCTGCCTGCTTGGCTGGGACAAGAACGTCAACGGCCAGAACATCGGTGGCTACAAGTACGACGCCAAGACGAACACGTATCCCGTGTTCATCAACTACGAGAAGGCCCCTGACATCTCGGACTCCATCAAGTACGAGGATCGTTTTGTCTCCGAGAAGAAGATTGTCGCCATCTCGAAGCAGCCTCGAACGCTTGAGTCGCCCGAGATCAAGAGGCTAAAGGGCTGGCCTGAGAACGGCATGAGAACCTATCTGTTTGTTCGCAAGAACAAGGACGACAAGGACGGCGGCAAGGAGTTCTACTTCCTTGGGGAGATGCACCCGACGCAAGAATATGCGCCCATTACCATTGCTGGTAAGAGCGCGGTTGAGATCACGTATGAGCTGGACCATGCGGTTGACCGCAGCCTGTACAACTATTTGACGAGCAACATCGAGCCTGATGAGGTTGCCTAGTTTTTAGGCGAGGGACTTCTCGAGCTCCTTGACCACCTTGATGTCTGCCGGCAGCCAATCGACGGACCAGAGCTCACCGGTTTCGAGCCAGCGGAGGTTCTCGTGCTCGGAATCGTTGATGGTCCCGTTGGCGATGCGACAGGTGAAGCAGTCCATGACGAGGTGAAACGTCTCATAGTCGTGCTCGACGGTGCAAAGGGGCTCCAGGTTGCTAATGGTGACGTGGAGCTCCTCCTGTATCTCTCGGACGCACGCGTCCGAGCTCGTCTCGCCCGGCTCGAGCTTTCCGCCGGGGAACTCCCAACCGTCCTTGAACTCGCCGTAGCCTCGCTGCGCGGCAAGAATCTTCTCGCCGTCACGAATGATTGCAGCTGCTACGTGGATCGTTTTCATGATGCGTGTCTCCTCTTCGCTGTTTGCCAGGGAGCAGTATAGGCGTTTGGCATTTGGTGCTCTTGGGCGTTGATCGTATGGATCGTGAAGATGACGCGCGAGGGCCGGGCGGATGTTTGGGATCGGTACTTTTCCTCCTACTTGGAATTGCAGGATGGGGAGCATCGAATGGACGAGCTGATTGCGTGGTACGAAGGCAGCCTTGGCAAGCTTGCGCTGCTGGATGAGTGCGAGCGGGGAGCCTGCTATCGAGTTGGCGATGGGGTGTATGTCTCGGAGCGCGATTTTGAAGGGCTATTCTGCTCGACCGCGGAGCGAACTATATGGATGTGCCTCAGGAATGCCGAGCTGATGGGGGAGTTCGGCCTCGAGCTCTCCCGTCTATCTCGCCACGTGAGCGACACCGCTTGGCTCGACGTCGAGCTCACTCGTCTTCTCGAATCGAGCGATGTCGGCTGCTATTTCACGGAGTTGTAGACGGTGGGCCAGAAACCTTGCCAAACAAAAAGCCGGGAGGTAGCTCCCGGCGTCTCGGTAGAAGCTTGTGAAAGCCTCCATCCATAGGATACCAGGCGTCTTTGGCCTGATATGCGAGCTTTAGATCTTGAGCTGCTCGCGCTAAATGTGTTGGGACTCGGCCTCATTCCCTGCATCCGCTATCCTATCCCGCGGGCAAGTGGCCGCGCGAGGGGAGGGGCATGGTATCCGAGGCAACGCGCCACGTGATGCAGGCGAACAAGTCGAAGAATACAAAACCCGAGCTCAAGGTGCGTGCGGCTCTGCGCTCCGCCGGGCTTCCCGGCTATCGCCTCCACTGGAAGGCCGCGCCCGGCAAGCCCGACATCTGCTATCCGGGCCGCAAGGTCGCCATCTTCGTGAACGGCTGCTTCTGGCATCGCTGCCCGTACTGCGCCCTGTCCACGCCCAAGTCAAACGTGGACTTCTGGTTGGCCAAGTTCGCGCGCAACCGCGCCCGCGACGAGCGTGACTGCGAGCTTCTCGCGCAAGACGGCTGGACGGTGCTCGTCATCTGGGAGTGCCGCCTCAAGAAGGCGCGCTTTGAAGCCACGATGGACGAGGTGGTGCGCATCGTTCGTGCGGCGGGTGAGGGCGCCGCGCCTCGGCCTCGATCGCATGCCGTTCTCGCCGGCCCAGACCTTGCCTGGCCTGTCGCTGGCGCGGTCATCGAGATAGGCTCGGCCCCGGCCCGCGTGCATCGCCAACGGGCGCGGATGCTCAGGCGCCGCCATTAGTGCGACAATGGGACACTAACGAACGCGGCCCCGCGGCCGCGCGAGCAACCGAGGAGGTGCGGCATGGCGGTCTACGTCACGAGCGACGCGCACGGTCACGTGCGGGCGTTGGACGAGGTTCTCGAGCAGGTATCGCTTGGCGAGAACGACGAGCTCTATGTGCTCGGTGACCTCATCGACCGCGGCCCCGACCCCATGGGCGTGGTCTCCCTCGTGCGCTCGCTGCCCCAGGCACGCGTGCTGCTGGGCAACCACGAGGACCTCATGATGCTCGCCATAGGCCGCACGGGCGCTCCGAGGGATGGCGCGTTCGACACCTCTGGCCTCGACGTTGAGGCCTTCACGGACTGGATGAACTGGATGCAGAATGGCGGAGCCGCCACCGCCGAGCAGCTCGAGCGTCTGTCTTGCGAGGAGTACGCGGGCTACCTGGACTGGGTTCGCGAGCTGCCGCTCTATGCCACGGCGACTGCCGGCGGGCGCACCTTTGCGCTGAGCCATGCGGGCATAAGCGCGGGCGTTGCGCTTGGGTGGTTGGGCACGCACGCGGGTGCCAACCTGGAGGACCCCGAGGTGCTCGCGGAGATGCTTACCGCCCAGCAGCGCGATGACCTGCTGTGGATTCGTGCGGAGTTCTGGGGATGCCCCACCACGCTCGTTGGCGCGGATGGCCGCGGCCCCGTTGTGGTTGCGGGACACACGCCGTCTCCGCTGCTGTCCGTTTACGCCGCCGACGAGGGTGTTGCCTGCATGAACGAGGACGGCAAGGGCATGGTCGTGGAGCTGGGCGCCTGTCCGGCCACCGGCTTTGTGGCCGACCGCATCGACGTTGACTGCGCCGCCGCGAGCGGGGCGGGCGTGGGCCGCGTGGGCGTGCTTCGCCTTGATGACCTTAAGACCTGGTATGCGGACATCCGAGAGGGAGAGTAGCGTGGACTGGGGCGCGGCGGGCGTCTCCGGGGCTGGCGCTGGCGCGGATGCGGCCGGGGCGGCTTCGGCTGACGCCGTGGCGGCTGCGGCGGGCGTTGGCGCCCGGGCTGGCGAGCCCACGTGCTGCGCGTATGCCCGCGAGCTCATCCGCGGTGCTGTGGAGCTCGAGGAGCTGCCGTATGGCTGGGTGCGCCCGTGGCGTTTCTCGGCCGGTCAGCGCCGGGCGCTTGCGAGCTGCCTTGCCTGGTATCCGGGCATCTTTCGCCAGATGGCTACCTGCACCGCCGGCATTCGCCTTGAGTTCGAGACGGACGCCTCCGAGGTGTTTGTCGAGGTGCGCACAGACCGCGAGCCCCGTGCCACAAGAAACGTGCTCAAGGGCATGAAACCCGAGGTGGGAGACGCAAACGCCGCGCACGACGGCTTCTCGTTCGATGTGGACGGAAAGCACAGGGCGGGCGAGGTGCGCCTGGGCCCCGTTGCGGGCTCCTACGCCGCCGCCACGGCTGCGGCGGCGATGCCGGGCGAGTGGGCCGCGGGCATCACGCTCGAGCTTGGCGAGCTTGCGGGCCACCGTGGCCTCATGGAGCTGCCGGGCTTTGGGCGCTCGCACCGCGTCTGCGTGTGGCTGCCGGCGCTTAGGGGCTGTGAGCTGGGGCGCATTGCCGGCAACGGCACGTTTGTGAGGGCCGTTGGGGGTGCGGAGGAACCCGTGCTTCTCGTGCTCGGCGACTCCGTGGCCCAGGGCTTCACGACGGGCGACCCTGCGCTTGCGTGGCCCTCGCTGGTTTCTCGCGAGCTAGGCATGCCACTCGTGAACCAGAGCGTGGGCGCGCAGGTGTTCCAGGAGAGCGCGGTGGCGCCGCTGCCCACGAACGCGGGCGTGCCGGCGCTGGTCATCGTGGCACTGGGCGCCAACTACCGGTACGGCCGCTGCAACGAGCGCGTCGTGGCGCGCGAGATCGCGGCGTGTCTCGAGCATGTGAACGAGCTGTGGCCCAGCGTGCCGCTCGTGGTGCTCAAGCCGCACGTGGGCGCGCGCGAGCCGGTTGCGGGCAGCTGCTTCGAGCGCGTGCCGGCGCTTATCGATGACGCGGTGGCTCGCGTGAGGCGCCGGCGCATGGCGGCGGGTGCGCCGGCGGTGCTGTCGCTGGCAACGCCCGCGCTGGGGGAGCGCCAGCTCTCGGATGTCGACGGCCATCCCACGGCAGCCGGCGCTGCCGCCCTCGCGCGCTTCGTGCTGGACGAGCTGCCCAAGCTCGAGTGCCGCTGCCTGGCCGAGACGGGCCGCTACGGGCGCTGCGGCGCGTGCGGACACGCGGGTGGCAAGGGCTCTGCGAAGGCCGGGCACGCAGGCGAGCACGCCGCAAAGCATGCGCACGCCTCGGGCCACGAGCACACCGCAAAGCCTCCGGTCTCATCGGCCCCATCCATCGAGGACACACCGCTGGGCCAGACCATCTCCATGTTCACGCTGCTAGACGAGTAGGGGACAGCCATGCCTACGTTTGAGAACCGTTGCGCGCCCGGCCTTGGCGAGGGCCTCTCGCCAGACGTTGCCCAGGCCGTTCTCGAGCAGCGCGCAAGTGGACGTCTCAGCGAGTTTGCCACGCCCAACGCCCGCGCCCTGCGCCGCGTTGCCGCCGAGCGCGACCGCGACACGCCCGAGCGCCCCGCCTTCGTGCGTGATGCCGAGAAGATCATCCATCTGCCCGCCTACAACCGCCTTGCGGGAAAGACGCAGGTCTTCTCGCTGCGCGCCAACGACGACATCACGCGTCGAGGCCTCCATGTGCAGCTCGTGAGCCGCGTGGCGCGTGACATCGGACTGTCGCTGGGCCTCAACCTGGACCTCATCGAGGCCATCGCCCTGGGCCACGACATCGGCCACACGCCGTTTGGCCACGCCGGCGAGCGCTTCTTGAACGACGTCTACCACGAGCGCACCGGGCGCTGGTTCTTCCACAACGTGCAGAGCGTGCGCGTGCTCGACGTGCTGTACGGCCGCAACCTCACGCTCCAGACGCTCGACGGCGTCATCTGCCACAACGGCGAGTGCGAGCGCCAGGTGTTTGAGACGAGCGACCTTGCGAGCTTCTCGGAGTTCGACGGAATCGTGGAGGGATGCTGGGCCACGGGCGAGGGCGCCATCGGGCACCTGCGGCCCATGACGCTCGAGGGATGCGTCGTGCGTCTCTCGGACATTATTGCCTACGTGGGCAAGGACCGTCAGGACGCCATTGCCTCGGGCGTGGTGGGCGAGGACTCGTTTGACGACGGGCTGGGTAGCGCCTACAACACCTGGGCGCTGGGCGCGTTCATCACCGACGTGGTGGAGCACAGCTTTGGCCGCGACCGCATCGAGATGAGCGAGGCCGCGTTTGCCGAGATGCGCCGTGCCAAGCGCGAGAACTACGAGAAGATCTACAACGCCAGCGAGCTGTCCGGCGAGCTGTCCGGCGCGTTTGCCGAGCTGTTCTCGCGCGTGTACGAGCGCATGCTGGGCGATTTGCGGGCCGGTGACGAGAGCAGCCCCGTGTTTAGGCATCACATCGTGGACGTGGAGCGGCAGCTTGCGCACTACGGGCGCACCTATGACTGGCAGGCAGACCTGGACCTCACGGTGGTGGATTACATCTCCTCGATGACCGACGACTACTTCGTGGCCCTCTGTGAGTCGCTGTTCCCCGACAGCGCGAGCGTGTTCCGCCGCCGCGGCTACTTCTGCTAGCCCGCGGTGACACTTGGGGACGGGGGTCAAACTGTCACCGTGACGATTCGACCCCGTCCCCAACTGTCACGGCGGGTGTCGTACAATCGTTCCCATGGATACGCTATTCACAGAAGTCGAGCGCTACAAGCGCAACATGAACGCGCCGTTGGCCGTGCGCATGCGCCCGCAGACGCTTGCCGAGTACGTGGGCCAGGCGCAGGCCGTGGGCCCGGACTCGTGGCTGCGCCGCGCCATCGAGCACGACGTGCTCTCGAGCGTCATTCTCTACGGGCCGGCCGGCACGGGTAAGACCACGCTCGCGCGCATCATCGCCAACACCACGCACGCCGAGTTCACCGAGGTCTCTGCCGTCACGGGCACCGTCAAGGACCTCCGCCGCGAGATCGATGCCGCCGAGAGCCGCCTCATGGCCCGTGGCATGCGCACGATCCTGTTCGTGGACGAGATTCACCGCTTCAGCCGCACGCAGCAAGACGCGCTGCTCCATGCCGTGGAGGACCGCATCGTGGTGCTCATTGGTGCCACGACCGAGAACCCCTACTTCGAGGTGAACTCCGCGCTCATCTCGCGCAGCCGCGTCGTGGAGCTGCGGCCGCTGGGGGATGACGACATCGCCACCCTCGTGCGCCGTGCCTGCGACTCTCCGCACGGGCTTGCCGGCGCGTTTTCCCTCGCAGACGACGCGCTCGCAGAGATCGTGCAGCTTGCCGGGGGTGATGCGCGCGCCGCCCTCACGTCGCTGGAGCTCGCGAGCCAGATGGCGCTGCCCGCCGGCGCCAAGGTGGGGCAAGACGGCGTGGCGGTGCTCGCGGACGGAACGCGCCTGGGCGAGAACGACGCCGCGCCCCTGCCCATCACGCGCGAGAACGTGCTCGAGGCAAACCCGCGCCGGGGGCTTCCCTACGACAAGTCCGGCGACATGCACTACGACATCATCTCGGCGTTCATCAAGTCCATGCGCGGCAGCGACCCCGACGCCGTCCTCTACTGGCTCGCCCGCATGATCGACGCGGGCGAGGACCCCAAGTTCATTGCGCGGCGCATCATGATCCACGCAAGCGAGGACGTGGGCAACGCGGACCCGCAGGCGCTGCTCATTGCGCACGCGGCGTTCAAGTCTGCCGAGGTCATCGGCTATCCCGAATGTCGCATCAACCTGGCTCAGGCGGCGCTCTACGTTTGTCTGGCGCCCAAGAGCAACGCCGCCGAGGCGGGCATTGACGCGGCGCTCGACGAGGTGCGTCACGGCCCGCGCCGAGACGTGCCCAACCACCTGCGAGACCGCCATCGCCCCGGGTCGGAGGACTACGGCCCCTACCTCTACCCGCACAACTACCCGGAAGGCTGGGTGGAGCAGCAGTACCTGCCCGACGGTCTGGAGCGCGGCAGCTTCTTCCATCCCAGCGGGCGCGGCTGGGAGGCCTGGCGCCTCGATGCCACGCGTCGCGACCGTCCGTAGTGCCAAAGGGGACGTGCCAAAGGGGACGGGTCCCTTTGGCATGCTGGTGACTGTGCCAAAGGGGACGGGTTCAACTGGCTCCGGCGCCCTCCCCGCGCCTGCCAAACGTACCCGTCCCCTTTGACAGGTCTCGCCGATGGGTAGAATGACACGCATAGCGAGCGCGCCCGCACGCGGCGGGCGCCACGAACACTTGGAGGAATCCCGATGGAGCCAATGACGATTGCCCTCATCGTCCTGGTCGTTGCCGGCGTTTGGGCCGTGGTCGAGCTTGCCCTCACCCTGCGTCAGACGCGCAAGAGCGTCTCCGAGCTCACGGACTCCGTGAACGACACGATCGGCGAGGTTCGCCCCGCCATCGCCAAGCTCGACGGTGCCATCGACGAGCTGCAGCCCGCCGTCAAGCAGATCGAGCCCATCCTGGAGAAGGCCGCCACCTCGGTTGACCTCATCAATGTTGACCTCGTGCGCGTCGAGGGCATCCTGTCCGACGTCAACTCCGTGACGGGCACCGGTGCCCGCGTCACCGAGGCGGTTACCGGCGCCGTTGAGCACGCGGCCGGCGGCGTTGCCGGCGTGGCCGCGAAGGTTGCCGGCAAGGTCACGGGCAAGCAGCCCTCCAAGCTCGCGGGCCACGAGGACCCGGCGAGCCTCGAGGCCCCCAAGGGCGAGGCTGCCGCGGACGCCCCGCGCGTGAGCGTCGAGCAGGTCAGCGGTGACACCGGCTACTTCACCTACCCGGCTAGCGAGGCCGCCGGCGAGAGCGTTGCCGCCAGTGAGCCCGCCGCGAACGCCGCCCAGCCCGCCTCCGAGAACGAGTAGGGGAGCGAGAAAGATGCAGAACAAGACCGTTTCCCTCAGCGTTCCGGCAGATCCCAGCTACGCGCGCCCCGTGCGCATGCTCGCCGCGAACCTTGCCGTCCTCGCCGGCCTCACCGTCGAGGACGTCGAGGACGCCCGCATGGTTGCCGAGGAGGGCTTCGTGTGGTGCTGTGCCACCAAGCCCGACGCCTGCGACATCGAGTTCCACGTGGGTGCCGGCCAGATGGCCATCGAGTTCGCCTTTGGCCCCGAGAGGCTCCCCGAGGACGACCAGACCTCGACCTACGCCGAGCTCATCCTCTCCGCCGTGTGCGACGAGTTCGCCTTTGACGAGGAAAGCCGCACGCTCAGGCTTGCGAAGAGTGTGGACGTCGCAGATGCCTAACGAATCCACAGAGCTCACCGCCGAGCAGCGCGCCGAGGCCCGGCGTGCCGCGGCCGCGTCCGTGCGCGAGCTGCCTGGCACGCCCAAGGGCAAGCTCGCCTGGGACAAGGCCCGCACGCGCGAGCTGTTCCGCCTCTACAAGCAGGAGGGCGACGAGGACGCGCGCAACGAGCTCGTCATGAGCCACCTTAACCTTGTGCGCTTCCTCGCGAGCAAGTTCAAGAACCGCGGCGAGCCGCTCGACGACCTCATCCAGGTGGGGACGATCGGCCTCATCAAGGCCATCGACCGCTTCGACCCCGGCCGTGGCCTGGAGTTCACCACCTACGCCACGCCCACGATCCTGGGCGAGATAAAGCGCCACTTCCGCGACAAGGGCTGGAGCGTTCGCGTGCCCAGGCGCCTGCAGGAGCTGTCGGCCAAGGTCAACCAGACCACCGACCAGCTCACGAAGGACCTGCAGCGCACGCCCACCACCGAGGAGGTCGCGGCCAAGCTGGGCGTCTCCGTCGATGAGGTGCTCGAGGCCATGGAGTCCTCGAGTGCCTACAGTTCCGTACCGCTCGAGGGCGGCAGCTCCGATGACGACGAGACCCCCGCCGTCATCGACCACTACGCGAGCGTTGACGAGGACCTCACCTCTGCCGACGACCGCATGGTCATCGAGGACACCATCGCCGACTTCTCGCCCCGTGAGCAGGAAGTCCTTCGCATGCGCTTCAACGACGGCCTCACGCAGATAGAGATCGCCAAGCGCCTGGGCATCTCCCAGGTGCAGGTGAGCCGCCTGCTTCGCCGCACGCTCAAGAAGCTGCAGGAGAAGGTCGACCCCGAGGGGCTCGCGAAGTGACGTCGGGACGCAAGACGCCAGAGGAGCGCCAGCGCGCCTTCGAGTCCGCGAGGCTCATCGCCACGCGCGCGTGGGCGTTCGTGGGGTGCGCGCTCGCGTTCGTCATCGCGCTCGCGGCGCTGGGCTCGGTTGAGTCGGCGGTCCAGTGCGTGCTCGTGGGTGGCTTCGTTGGCTTCGTGTGCAGCTCGATGACCAACTGGCTCGAGCGCCACGGCGTGAGCCGGGCGGTGGGTGCGCTCATTGCGCTTGTCGTGGTGATCGCCGTGCTCGTGGGGCTCGCGCTGTGGCTGATGCCGCTGTTCGTGAGCCAGCTCATGCAGCTGCTCGAGCGGCTGCCGGGGCTTCTCGCCCAGGCGCAGGACTCGGTGCAGGCGCTGTTTGCCACGTTTGGCTCCGAGCGCACGGCAGAGATCCAGACGAACGTCCAGGGCTTCGTGGGCATGCTGTCAGACGTGGGCACGAGCCTCACGCGCCAGCTCGCGAGCTGGCTTTCCACGGCGTTCGTGCCCAACGTCATGGGGATTGCGAACGACCTTGTGATGTTCTTCCTCGGCCTTGTGATGGCCTACTGGCTTGCGAAGGACTACCCGGCGCTCATGCGCGAGTTTGGCGTCATCGCGGGTCCCAGGCACGACGAGGACCTGTCGCTGCTCGTGGCCGTTTTGGGCCGCGCGGTGGGCGGCTACATGCGCGGCATCGTGATCACGAGCATGCTCAACGGCGTCTTGGCGTTTGCGGGGTTTGCGCTGTGCGGCCACCCCTACGCGGGCCTCATGGGCATTCTCGTGGGGCTTTTGCACTTCGTGCCCGTCGTGGGGCCGGCGGTGTCTGCGCTCATGGCAACGCTCACGGCTCTGTTCGCGAGCCCGGCCGTGGCCTTTTGGACGCTCGTGGTCTCCGTGGTTGCTCAGAACGTGGTCGACAACCTCGTGAGCCCGCTGGTGATGCAGAGCTCGGTGAAGATCCACCCGGCCATGAGCCTCATTGGCATCACCATGGGCGCGAGCCTGGGCGGCGCCGTTGGCATGGCGCTGGCCGTGCCGCTCACGGCCGCCGTCAAGGGCGCGTTCGTCTACTACTTCGAGAGCAAGACGGGCAGACAGCTCGTGAGCTTTGACGGGGCGTTCTTCAAGGGCACGCCCTACCACCACGCTGACGGCTCGCCCGTTCCCTCCTTCGACGCGCTTGATGACGACACGTTCCTCGCGGACTCGCGCCTGGTCGAGGCCGATGGCATTGCCGACGCCCAAGCCGAGGAGAGCCCCGAGCATGAGGCGACCCTTGCCGACAAGATCCGCGAGACGCTCGTTGGCGGCGATGGTCCCAAGGCGTCGTAGGGGCTGCGCCATCGATTGTTGGATGCGTTCGCTTACGGGGGCCCAATAAGTCTGACGGGCAGCGACGGCTCCGCGGCTGACGCCAAGGCCCTGCCACAGACCGGCGACTCCCCGGCCTCCGTCGCGCTTGCCGCGGTCGCGGGCGTCGCGGCCCTCGCCGCCGCAGGGCTCCGTCGCCACAGCGAGTAGCCTTGCGAGCCATATGGCTCTGCCTTCGGGGCCGCCCCACAATGAGGTGGGTCCGCAGTCCCTGATTTGCTTTTGCCCGCTCACTTTGCGTGTCTCTACTTTATCTGATCACGCAAATGCGTTTGAATCTTGCGCGGACGCGGTGCCGGGCACCCGCTCACGCCCGCATTCCTGCCGCTCGCGGTATACTGACGCAGTTGAATGCACGCAGACCAACCCGAACGTAGGGGAGACATATGAGCACCGCTGACTTTCCGACCATGACCACCGCCGAGATCCGCTCGGCGTTCCTCAACTTCTTCGAGGAGCGCGGCCTCAAGCTCTACCCGAGCTCCTCGCTCGTCCCCGAGGACCCCTCGCTGCTTCTTGCCAACGCTGGCATGAACCAGTTCAAGGAGTACTACCAGGGCAAGAAGACCATGAAGGAGGTCGGCGCCTGCAGCTGCCAGAAGTGCGTCCGCACCAATGACATCGACTGCATCGGCGAGGACGGCCGCCACCTCTCCTTCTTCGAGATGCTCGGCGACTTCTCCTTCGGCGGCGTCTCCAAGCAGCAGGCGTGCGCCTGGGCCTTCGAGCTCATCACCGAGAAGTTCAAGCTCCCGCTCGACCGCCTCTACTTCACCGTCTTCACCGACGACGACGAGACCCACGACATCTGGCGCTCCCTGGGCGTTGCCGAGGACCACATCTCGCGCCTGGGCGAGGACGACAACTTCTGGGCGGCCGGCCCCACTGGACCCTGCGGCCCCTGCTCCGAGATCTACTTCGACCAGGGCGAGGAGGTCGGCTGCGGCAAGCCCGACTGCGCGCCCGGCTGTGACTGCGACCGCTTCCTCGAGTTCTGGAACCTCGTCTTCACGCAGTTCGACCGTCAGGAGGACGGTTCCATGCCGGAGCTGCCGCACCGCAACCTCGACACGGGCATGGGCCTTGAGCGCATGGCCGCCATCATGCAGCACAAGAGCGCCAACTACGACGGTGACATCATGCAGGGCCTCATCAAGCTCGGCGAGCAGATCTCTGGCAAGACGTATGACCCCGAGTCCTACACCGGCGCCTCCCGCAGCCTGCGCATCATCGCCGACCACGCGCGTGCCGTTGACTTCATGATTTCCGACGGCATCCTGCCGGGCAACGAGGGCCGCGAGTACGTCCTTCGCCGCCTGCTGCGCCGCGCCGTCTTCCACGGCCGCCTGCTGGGCATCGAGGGCGCGTTCCTCACGAAGTTCATCGACGCCGTCAACGAGATCATGGGCGAGGCCTACCCCGACCTGCTCAAGAACGTCGCCCTGGTCAAGGGCATCGTGAGCGCCGAGGAGGAGCGCTTCTCCAACACGCTCGACACGGGTCGCGCCTACCTTGACGAGGCTCTCGAGGGCCTGGCCGCCGGCGCCGTGCTGCCCGGCGACGTGGCCTTCAAGCTCCACGACACCTACGGCTTCCCCATCGACCTCACGGTCGAGATCGCGCAGGGCGCCGGCCACGAGGTCGACATGGACGCTTTCGACGCCTGCATGGCCGAGCAGAAGGAGCGTGCCCGCGCTGCCGCCAACCGCGATGCCTGGGGTGACTTCAACAACGTCTGGACCGCGCTGTCCGACGAGCTCGCTCCCACGCAGTTCGACGGCTACGAGCACAACGAGCTCGAGGGCACCAAGGTCGTGGCCATCGTCTCGGCTGGCGAGCGTGTGAGCGAGGCCAAGGCCGGCGACGAGGTCGAGGTCCTGCTCGACCGCACGCCGTTCTACGCCGAGATGGGCGGCCAGGTGGGCGACACCGGCACGATTGCCAGCGCTGGCGCCAAGCTCGAGGTCACGGACACGAAGGGCCACAACGGCCTGTACGCTCACGTCGCCAAGGTCGTCGAGGGCGAGATTCACGAGGGCGACGTCGTCACCGCCACGATCGACGCGCACCGTCGCGAGCTCGTGCGCCGCAACCACACGGCCACGCACCTGCTCGACGCTGCGCTCAAGGCCGTGCTGGGCGACCACGTCAACCAGGCGGGCTCTCTCGTTGACGACCAGCGCCTGCGCTTCGACTTCACGCACTTCGAGGCCCTCACGGCCGAGCAGCTGCATGAGGTCGAGGACCTCGTGAACGTCGAGATCTTCTCGGCCAAGCCGGTCGTCACCAAGGTCTGCGGCATCGAGGAGGCCAAGGCCGCCGGCGCCGTCGCCCTGTTTGGCGAGAAGTACGGCGACGTGGTGCGCATGGTCTCTGCCGGTACCGAGGACAAGCCGTTCAGCCGCGAGCTGTGCGGCGGCACGCACGCCCGCAACACCTCCGAGCTCGGCCTGTTCAAGATCGTCTCCGAGTCCTCCACTGGCTCCAACGTGCGCCGCATCGAAGCCGTGACGAGCCTGGGCGCCCTGGCCTGGCTCGACGAGCGCAACGACGCGCTTGACGCCGTGGCCGCCGAGCTCAAGTGCCGTCCCGAGGATGCCGCCGGCCGCATCGCCGACATCAAGGCCGGCGCCCGTGAGGCCGAGGCCAAGCTCAAGCAGGCCCTTCTCGGCGGCTCTTCCGACAAGATCCAGACGGCCATGGGCGCGGCCATCGACTGCGGCGCCTACAAGGCCGTCATCGCGCGCATGGACGGCCTGGAGGCCGGCGAGCTGCGCGAGGCCTGGGACGCCATTCGCGACAAGGCAAACGGCGGGGACGTCGCCTGCTTCCTGGCCACGGCCACGCCCGAGGGCAAGGTGGCCCTTCTTGCCGCCGCCACCGACGGCGCGGTGAAGGCCGGCTTTGGCGCTGGCGACGTCATCCGCAAGGTTGCCGAGCACGTCGGCGGACGTGGCGGTGGCCGTCCCAACATGGCCCAGGCCGGCGGTAAGGACGCCTCCGGCATCGAGGCGGCGCTGCAGGCCGCCCGCGAGATGCTGGCCTAGGTCGCTCGCATGAGGGCGCTTGCGCTGGACATCGGCGAGGTTCGCATCGGCATCGCCGCGAGCGATGCCTCGGGGCGCATCGCGAGCCCCGTGAAGGTGCTTCCCGCGGCGGAGGTGCTGGGCCATGCCTGCACCTTCCGCCGCATCCTCGAGGACTATGAGCCCGAGGTGCTCGTCTGCGGCCGTCCCCAGACCATGTCTGGCGAGGACGGCCCGCAGGCCGAGCGCATCATGGCACAGGCCCGGCAGATCGCAGACGCCTGTGACCTGTCCCTCGAGTTTGCCGACGAGCGGCTCTCCTCGTCGGAGGCCAAGCGGATACTGCGTGAGCAAGGTCTGCGCGAGAAGCAGATGCGTGGCAAGGTTGATATGATTGCTGCGTCGTTGTTCCTGCAAGCGTGGCTCGATTCCCACGCCCACGGGGACACGCTTACTGACTAGCAGACCGCCGCGGGTGCTTGGATGGGCCCACGTTTCGAGAGGGGCCTCACATGCCAGATTCCTCGCGCCGCCGTTCGCCGCGCTTCTCGAGCGAGGCGAACCCGTATAGCGCTTCGCGTCCCTCTACGGGCGGCAAGCGCTTCTCGGCGTCTGCGCCCGCGAGCGGTGGCCGTGCCTCGAAGCCCCTTTCCTCCGCACGCCATGCCGCGCGTCCCCGCCAGTCTGGAGCTGCGGCTCCTGCTCGTTTTGGGAGGGTGGCGTCAGGTGGTGCCAATCGCTCGCGCCAGGCCACGGCAGGTGGTGCCAATCGCTCGCGCCAGGCCACGGCCGGCATGCAGAGCTTGGCCACGCCCCGCTCTCGCTCGCAGCGCGAGGCCGCCCGTCGCGGTGGCCACACGAGGCGTGCGCCCATCGTCGCAGGCGTCGTGGCCGCGGCCGTGGTCATTGCGGGCATCGTGTTCGCGGTATCTCATTTCCTGCTGGCCAGGCCCGGCCAGGACACGCTTCCCAACCAGGGTGCGCAGGTAGAGGTGGTCATCGACGACGGCTCGGGCGCCAACGCGGTTGCCGCGAAGCTCAAGGACGCCGGCGTCATCGCGAGCACGGACGAGTTCCTTTCGCAGGTGCAGAAGCAGAAGGCCGACTCCCAGATCAAGAGCGGCGCCTACGTGTTCACGGTGGGGCAGGACCTCGACTCGATCATAAGCCAGCTCGTGAGCGGGCCAAACTCCACGACGGGCCGCCTCACCGTGCCTGAGGGCCTCACGGTGCCCCAGACCGCGCAGCTCGTCTCCGAGGCGCTCAGCGTCTCGAGCGACGACTTCACCGCCCAGGCGAAGGCCTCCAACTACGTGGCCGACTACCCCTTCCTGGCAGACGCCGCCAACGACTCGCTCGAGGGCTTCCTGTGTCCCAAGACCTATGATTTCTCCGGCCGCAGCGACGTCACGGCAGACGTGGTCATCCGCGCCATGCTCGACCAGTACCAGGCAGACGTGGCAACTCTGGACTTCGCTTCCGGCGAGGCGCTCATCGCCGACCGCTACGGCATCACGATGAGCGACTACGACGTCATCAAGCTCGCCTCCATCGTCGAGCGCGAGGCCGTGACCGACGGGCAGCGCCCCAAGGTTGCCTCGGTGTTCCTGAACCGCCTCAAGGCGGGCATGGCGCTGCAGAGCGACGCCACGATGATGTACGTCACCGGCGGCGAGGTCACGGCAGACGACCTCAAGACCGAGAGTCCCTACAACACCTACCTCAACAACGGGCTTACGCCCACGCCCATCTGCACCCCGTCCGTGGACTCCATCAAGGCGGTTCTTTCGCCTGACGACACGGACTACCTGTACTTCTACATCACTCAGACCGACGAGTGGTTCTCCTCGACCTACGACGAGCACCTCCAGGCCATTGAGGAGAACAAGTAGATGAGCCTAGTCAGGCCCTGGCGCCGCGAGCGCGCCATCACCGACGTTGACGTCGACGAGCTTGCCGCGAGCGGCGTGCGCTGTGTGCTGTTCGACCGCGACAACACCGTGGTTCCGCGCGATACCGGTGTGGCTCCCGAGTCCGTCATGGACTGGATCTGTCGCGTGCGCGAGGCGGGTATTGCCCTGTGCATGGTGTCGAACAACTTCCACTCGCAGCAGGTCGAGGCCAGTGCGGCTGAGCTTGGGTGCGCCGTGGTGCATCACGCCATGAAGCCGGCGCCGTTCGCCGTGCGGCGGGCGCTTGCGATTGTGGGCGTGGACGCGAGCGAGGCCGTGCTCATCGGCGACCAGGTGTTCACCGACGTCATGGCTGGCAACCTTGCGGGCGTGCGCACGATTCTCGTTGAGCCGCAGAGCACGAGCGACCTGTGGTACACGCACATCTTCCGCGTCTTCGAGCGGGCGATCGGCGCCCGCAGGTGATTGCCGCCTGGGCCATCGCTGCCGTGCTCGTGGGCCTGTCCGTGTGGGCGGGCATCGTTGACGCGCGGAGCCGCAGGATTCCCAACGCGTGCTGCGTGCTTGTGGCACTTTGCGGCGTGGCGCTTCAGGCCGCAAGGGCGCAGAGCCGCGTGGCTCCCGTGCTTGGCGAGCCGCTCGCATGCGTGGAACTCGCCGCAGCCTTGCTGGTTGCGGGCGTGTGCCTGGAGCTTGCGTATCGGCGGCTGAGCGGGCACACCGGCCTTGGGATGGGAGACGTCAAGTACGTTGCCGCCTGGGCCGTCTCGCTTGGCTGGCTCGTGGCGCCCGCGCTTGTTGTGGCGTGCCTTCTGGGCGCCGCGTGGGGCCTGGCGACCCGTCAGCGCACGTTTGCGTTCGGCCCGTGGCTCTCGCTGGCGTTTTTCCTTCAGATGCTGATGGCCCTTGCGGCTTCGAGTTAGGCTTCCTGCAAAAGTGGACCTAGGTTTGTGCGCTCGGCTTGTTAATTCTGTCATTCTGACGAGGCAGGTCTTCTCAGTTTTCGAACACTTTTGAGACTCTGTTCGGAAACTCATGGCTTCCTGCCCTCTCAGAGGAGTTCTGCAGGGCTCACATATCAGTTTCGAGCGAATCCATCGCACAAACCTCGCCTGGTTTTTGCAAGATTGCCAATTTGAATGTCGCGCGGTCTTTCCCAGGTCGGGACGCGGTGGTGGCCTGCGCTAGAATCGAGGGAAGCCATGCACGCATTGCCGGCGCAGCATCACGGGGCGCCGGCATTTCTATGAGAGGAGGCTAGATGGACGAGGCGCGCCGCGCTCGCAACCGCGCGCACCACGGCTGCGACCACGTGTTCTTCATCGGCTTCCTGGGTGCAGGTAAGACGACGGTGGCGCGAAACCTGGGCAACATGTTCCACCGCTCGTTCGTCGATGTGGACCGCATGGTTGAGCGAGACCTCCACGCCAGCGTGGCGCGCATCTTCGAGACGCGCGGCGAGCAGGCCTTCCGCGTGGCCGAGACACGCTCGCTCGAGAGCCTCAAGCGTCGCAGGAGCCTGCTCGTGAGCTGCGGCGGGGGCATCATCGAGAGCGAGCGCAACGCGGGCCTCATGCACGAGATGGGCAGCGTCGTCTTCCTTGACGGCACGCTCGAGGACTCGCTTCGCCAGATCCGTCGTCCCGAGAAGCGCCCCGACCTGGGCGACCTCGACCACGCACGCGAGCTGTACGCGCACCGAAGGCCCTTGTACGAGGCCGCGTGCGACTATCGCGTGACCATCTCCGGAAAGACGTTCGAGCAGGTTGCCTACGACGTGGGCGAGCTGCTCTGGGAAAGGGGACTGCTATGAGTGACGAGAATACCGAGGCCGCGCAGCAGCCGGCGCCTACGCCCGACGCGCCCGCCGAGGCTGCGGCGGCCGCGCCAGCCCCCGAGGCCGCGGTCAGCGAGCCCGAGCCCGCCCCGGCGCCCGTCGTGCGCAGGCAGTCCGTCGTCATGCGCACGGGCTCGTGTGACATGCGCGTGGGCACGGGGGCGCTCGACCAGCTTGGCAACGCCGCAAGAATCGCCGCGGGCAAGCCCAGTCGCGCGCTTCTCGTGAGCGCCGCAGACGTTGCCCCCGAGCTCACCGAGCGCGCCCGCCGTCTGCTTGTGGACACGGGCTTTGCCGTGAGCCTCGCGAGCGTCCCGGCCGGCCGCGCCGCCCGCAGCATCGAGCACGTCACCGAACTGTATGCCACACTCGCCGCCGAGCACGTCACCGCCGACGATCCCATCGTTGTCATCGGCGACGCCGACGCCATCTCGCTCGCGATCTTCGCCGGCGCCACGTGGCACACGGGCTGCCCCGTCGTTGCCGTGGCCACGACGCTCGACGCCGTGACCGACGTCACGGTGACGCCGCGAGCCATTGACGCGCCCGCCGCGCCCGACATGCTCGTCGCCCGCGGAAACGCCCGCTTCATGCTCGCGGACCCGTCCGTCTTCGCATCCGGCGAGCTCTCGAATGGCGAGCTCATGGGCCGCGCCGTCATGGTGGCCGGCGCTGTTGCGGCGGGGGAGAACTGTTTCAGTGAGCTCGCGGTTCGCGCCGGCGGCGTCGTTGACGCCGCCGAGGACACGCTCGTGGCGGCCATCCTCGACATCACGAGGGCCCGCGCCCGCGTGGTTTCCTCGTCGGCCCTCGCCATGCGCCAGGGCATCCTGTACGGCAAGGCCATCGGCCGCGCCCTCGAGCGCGCCCTTGCGCAGCAGCAGGCTGACCCCAGTCGCTACCTCGTGGACGAGAGGCCCGGGAGCGCCCGCCTGCTCGCCGAGGGGCTGCGCATCGCGGCGCGCCTGGCCGCCGCCAAGCAGGCGCCCGACGACAAGCTCGTGGACTTCGTATTCACCCAGGACGGCCTGCTCGAGAAGTTCGGCCTCGCCGAGGTCGCCTGCGTCGTCGACCACCAGACGCTGCTCGACTGCCTCAAGGCCGAGGAGCTTGCCCGCTCGAACCGCTTCATGCTCGCGCTGCCGCTTGGCTTTGGCCGCGTGCGCCTCACGTCCGTGCCCGACGAGCTGCTGCTCGAGCACCTCAGCGGCTGGTGCAAGAGCCGTCGCAAGCTCGCCCGCCGCCGTGCCCGCGAGGCGCAGACCGAGACAAACTAGCATTCCTTGGCGTGGCCACCCGGCCGCGCCTTTTCTTGGACTCGCGTATACACCTTCGTGGAAAGGAAGACCCATGGCAGACGAGAAGGCCTGCGCCGCGCGCATCGCCAAGCTCCGCAACATCATGGAGGAGCGCGGCTATGACGCCGTGATCCTTCGCAACAACCCCGACCTGCGCTGGCTCACGGGCTGCGAGCGCACGTTCGACGACGAGGTGGCCCACACGGTGGTCATCACGCCGACGCGCCAGCTGCTCCACACCGACTCTCGCTACTACAACACCTTCTGCGAGCGTCTGGGCGACAACACCGCCTGGGAGCTCGACGAGACCATCATGGGCGCCCACGAGTGGGCCGCAGATCGCATCCGCGAGGCCCATGCCCGCGTCGTGGCCGTCGAGGACACGTGCACCCTCGAGTTCTTCGACGCCCTGCAGGCGGCGCTTGCCGAGCGCTCCGTCGCGTGCCTGCTGCCGCGCCTGCATGGCGACCTCGTGAAGCTGCGCGCCGTGAAGGATGCCGAGGAGGTCGAGCTCATGCGCGCCGCCCAAAAGGTGACCGACGAGGCGTTCCGCCACATCTGCGGCTGCATCAAGCCGGGCCTTACCGAGCAGCAGATTCGCGCCGAGCTCGAGAACTACATGCTCTCCCACGGCGCCGATGGCCTGTCCTTTGGCACAATCATCGCGAGTGGTCCCAATGGCGCCAACCCGCACGCCCAGCCCGGTCCCCGCGTGGTCGAGAAGGGCGACATGATCGTCATGGATTACGGCGCCACCGTGGCCGACTATCACGCCGACATGACGCGCACCGTCTGCGTGGGCGAGCCTACCGAGGAGCAGCGCCACGTCTATGACGTCGTGCGCCAGGCCCACGAGGAGTGCGCCGCCATGGCCCGCGCCGGCGTCATTGGCAAGGACGTCTTCGACCACTCCGTGAAGGTCATCACCGACGCCGGCTATGGCGACTACTACAAGCACGGCCTGGGCCATGGCGTGGGTGTCGAGATCCACGAGGAGCCGAACTTCAACCGTCGCAACATGGAGCCCATTCCCGCAGGGGCTGTCATCACGATCGAGCCGGGCATCTACCTTCCGGGCAAGTTCGGCATCCGCCTCGAGGACTTCGGCCTCGTCACTGAGGACGGATATGAGCCGTTCACCGAATCGCCGCACGAGCTCACGGTCATTCCGTGCTAGTGAGAAACAATTTTTCTTGCGCCTGACCTGCGATGATGCCAAAGCAGAGCGCTCTGCGTGAGCTGAGCGGCATTTCTACAGAAATCTGTGAACGGCATCGAAAAGTTAAGTGACCGACCTGCACTATTTGCAGGTCGGTCTTTACTTAAGCAATTAAGTGTTCCAATTATGCGTGACAAATTGCTAGCGTAGGCAAATCGCAAATTATTAAGTATACTGTAAAATAAGCATCAATATTGCGAGCAACAGTTTCTGCAATATTTGATAGCTTAATCTCCACATCACTAAGCCTGTGCCCTATTATTTATTGGTCCCGGATTGGACCCCATAAGTGCATGGGAGGTAGGAATGGTAGGAATTGTCCTAGCAAGCCATGGCGAGCTTGCGGCGGGCGTTCGGCAGACGGGCTCCATGGTCTTCGGTGACCAGGAGAACGTTGCCGTCGTGAGCCTCAAGCCCTCCATGGGCCCTGACGAGTTCAGGGCCAACCTCGAGGAGGCCGTTGGCACCCTCGAGGACCAGGAGCAGGTCCTGTTCCTGGTGGACCTTTGGGGGGGCACGCCGTTCAATCAGACGAGCGCGCTGGTAAAGGGCCACGACACGTGGGCTATCGTGACGGGTCTCAACCTGCCGATGCTCATCGAGGCGTACTCGGCCCGCATGGACGCCACGAAGACGGCCCACCAGATCGCCGCGCACCTCACGGCCGAGGCTCGCAAGGGCGTGCGCGTCCTTCCCGAGTCGCTCGAGCCCAAGGCGCCTGCGACGAAGGATGCGGTCGCCAAGGCCGGCGCCATCGCCCCGGGCACGGTGCTCGGCAACGGCAAGATCGACATCGCGGCCGTGCGCATCGACACGCGTCTGCTCCACGGTCAGGTGGCTACCGCCTGGACCAAGCAGATTGCGCCGAACCGCATCATCGTGGTCTCCGACGGCGTCGCCCACGACGAGCTGCGCAAGACCATGATCGAGCAGGCCGCGCCTCCAGGAGTTCCGGCCAACGTCGTGCCCATCTCCAAGATGGTCGAGGTCGCCAAGGACCCGCGCTTCGGCGCCACCAAGGCGTTCCTGCTGTTCGAGACCCCGCAGGACCTTCTCAAGTGCATCGAGGGCGGCGTTGACATCAAGAACGCCAACATCGGCTCCATGGCGCACTCCGTCGGCAAGGTCGTCGTCACGAACGCCATCGCCATGGGCGAGGACGACGTTAAGACTATCGAGAAGCTCAAGGAGCTCGGCGTCAAATTCGAGGCTCGCAAGGTTCCGTCCGACGCGTCCGAGAACATCGACGAGATGCTCAAGAAGGCCAAGGCAGACTTGGCCGCCCAGGCTAAGTAAGGGAGGGTCTGACACATGTCTCCAATCACGATTATCCTGATCGTCATCGTTGCCTTCCTTGCTGGTATGGAGGGCATCCTCGATGAGTTCGAGTTCCACCAGCCCCTGGTGGCGTGCACGCTCATCGGCCTTGTCAGCGGCCACCTGCAGGAGGGCATCCTCCTTGGCGGTCAGCTCCAGATGATCGCCCTCGGCTGGGCGAACATCGGCGCCGCCGTGGCGCCTGACGCCGCGCTTGCCTCCGTCGCCTCGGCCATCATCATGGTCCTGGCCCTCAACGGCGGCAACGCTGATGCGAGCAACGCCATCACCACCTCCGTGGCCCTGGCCATCCCGCTGTCCGTCGCCGGCCTCTTCCTCACGATGATTTGCCGTACGCTCGCCACGGGCATCGTCCACGCCATGGACGCCTGCGCCGAGAAGGGCGACTTCAAGGGCATTGAGGTCTGGCAGATCCTCGCCATCTGCATGCAGGGCGTTCGTATTGCCATTCCGGCCGCGCTGCTCTGCGTCATCCCTGCTGAGGCCGTCACGAACGCGCTCAACGCCATGCCCGCATGGCTCTCCGGCGGCATGGCCGTCGGCGGCGGCATGGTCGCTGCCGTGGGCTACGCCATGGTCATCAACATGATGGCCACCAAGGAGACCTGGCCGTTCTTCATCCTCGGCTTTGTCCTTGCTGCCATCCCTCAGCTCACGCTGATCGCCCTTGGCCTCATCGGCATCTCCCTTGCCCTTATCTACCTTGGCCTTAAGGATCTGGCCAAGCAGGGTGGCGGCATGGGCGGTGGCTCCGGCGACCCGCTCGGCGACATTCTGAACGATTACGAGTAGGAGGGGAGTGATACATATGGCAGAGAACAAGATTCAGCTCACCAAGGCTGACCGCAAGAAGGTTTGCTTCCGTCATCAGTTCCTTCAGGGCTCGTGGAACTACGAGCGTATGCAGAACGGCGGCTGGTGCTTCGCAATGATCCCTGCGATCAAGAAGCTCTACACCAGCAAGGATGACCAGATTGCCGCTCTTAAGCGCCACCTGGAGTTCTATAACACCCACCCTTATGTTTCCGCCCCCGTCATTGGCGTTACCCTCGCTCTCGAGGAGGAGCGCGCCAACGGTGCTCCGATTGACGACGTCGCCATTCAGGGCGTCAAGGTCGGTATGATGGGCCCGCTCGCCGGCGTCGGCGACCCCGCCTTCTGGTTCACCCTTCGCCCGATTCTGGGCGCTCTGGGCGCTTCCCTGGCCCTGTCCGGCAGCATCGCCGGTCCGCTGCTGTTCTTCTTCGCGTGGAACATCATCCGTTACGCCTTCCTGTGGTACACGCAGGAGTTTGGCTACAAGGTCGGCTCCTCCATCGCCAAGGACCTCTCCGGCGGTCTGATGGGCAAGGTCACCGAGGGTGCTTCCATCCTTGGTATGTTCATCATCGGCGCCCTGGTCGAGCGCTGGGTGTCCATCTCCTTCACCCCGGTCGTCTCCAAGGTCACGCAGTCTGCTGGCGCCTTTATCGACTGGGCTAATCTGCCCTCCGGTTCTGAGGGTGTCAAGGAAGCACTGACGATGTATAACTCCATCGGTGCTAACGCCCTTGATCAGGTGAAGGTCACCACGCTTCAGGCCAACCTCGATCAGCTCATCCCCGGCCTTGCCGCCGTGTGCCTGACCCTGCTGGTCTGCAAGCTCCTCAAGAAGAAGGTCAGCCCGATCGTCATCATCCTGGCCCTCTTCGCCGTGGGCATCATCGGACGCCTCCTCGGCTTCATGTAGGCCATCGCACGTTCGCGCGAGCGCTCGCCGCATGAGTTGAGCCTCGCTCTGGCGGGCCGCACCCTGCTACAGTGGTGTGGCCCGCCTCTTTTGTTAGAAGGGATGCACGCGCATGGCGCAGTCGCAGAACACAAAGGTCGAGTACACGGAGAAGGCGTCGTTCCTCTCTGGCCTCGGCGAGTACGGAGACGTCATGGTGGGGGACCGCGCGTTCGAGTTCTACAACGAGCGCAACCGCGAGGACTTCGTCCAGATTCCCTGGGAGGAGGTCGACTACGTGGCCGCCGAGGTGCTCCCCGGCAAGAAGATCAGCCGCTTCGCCATCTTCGTGAGGGATGGCAACAAGTTCATCTTCTCCACGAGGGACAACAAGGCCACGCTCCGTGCCGTTCGCGAGCACGTCCCCGAGGACCGCATCCAGCGCAGCCCGTCGCTGCTCGACGTCATGAAGGCCGGTGTGCGCGCCATCCCCAAGATTCCCTCGATGCTTCGTCACGACAAGGACGACTAGCGCAAGACGCTGCGCTTGTGTGCAGCTCTTGGGAGGATGGGCCGCGAGCGTGCGGGGCTCATTTCGACCGTGCTACAATTCCAGATTGCATGAACGTATGTGGCCTGCATAGCCGCGGGCCAAAGACAGGAAGAGAGTCTTTAGATGCAGCAGATCAGCACCGCCGAGTTCAAGAACGGCATGGGCCTCAAGATCAAGGACAAGATCTACACGCTCGTTGAGTTCCAGCACGTCAAGCCGGGCAAGGGCGGCGCCTTCGTTCGCTACAAGATCAAGGACCTCCGCTCCGGCCGCGTCATCGGCGACCAGACCTGCAACGCCGGCTCCAAGTTCGACTCCGTTATGCTCTCCACCAAGGAGATGCAGTACCTCTACAACGACGGTGACAACTACTACTTCATGGACATGACCACCTACGAGCAGATCCCTGTGCCCGCCGACTTCATCGGCGACAACTCCAAGTGGCTCAAGGAGAACGACGTCTGCCAGCTCATGTACGCCGACGAGGACCTGCTCACCGTCCAGCCGCCCATGTTCATCGAGGTCGAGATCACCAAGACCGACCCGGGCTTCAAGGGCGACACCGTCCAGGGCGGCGGCAAGCCTGCCACGGTCGAGACGGGCGCCGTCATCCAGGTGCCGATGTACCTCAACGAGGGTGACGTCATCAAGGTCGACACTCGCGAGGGCAAGTTCGTCGCGCGCGTCTAGCGTACTAGTCACACGGCCCGCGTGCCAGCTGCGGCACGCGGGCACTTTCACCTCGAAAGGGGCAGTCATGAGCAATGAGCTGAGAATCGCGGGCATGGGCGTCTCCAAGAACGTCGTCACCACGATCGTGAGCGCCGCGGCCGAGAAGGTCGAGGGCGTTGCCTCCGTCTACGGCAAGGACATCGCGAGCGGCATCATCGCCATGCTGACCTCCAAGCCCCAGCCCACGACGAGCGCCGTCGAGTGCAGCGTCGTCGATGGCGACGCCATCGCCATCACCGTCCGTCTCGTCGTGTTCTTTGGCTACCCGTTCACCAAGCTCGCCGAGGAGGTCCGCGCCGCCGTTGCCGAGGCCGTGGACGCCCAGATCGGCGTTCGTGTCTCGAGCATCGACGTCTGCATCGATGAACTCGTCTTCCCCAAGGAGTAAGTCTTGTCTTCCAACCACAAGCACATCGGTGGCCGCACGCTCTCGCGCTGCAACGCCCTTCAGCTTCTGTTCCAGGCCGAGGCCTGCGGCCGCTCCGTGGCGGACGTCCTCTCCGGCGAGTACGCGCTCTCCGAGGGTCCGCTCGATGAGTACGGCGAGCTTCTCGCCCGCGGCACCGACGAGCATCTGGCAGACATCGATGCCGTCCTCTCTGGCGCCACGCGCAACTGGAGCCTCTCTCGCGTCTCCGCGACCGACCGCAACCTGCTGCGCATCGCGCTGTACGAGATGCTGTTCGTAGACGAGGTTGCTCCCGCCGTGGCCATTGACGAGTGCGTTGAGCTTGCGAAGGCCTTTGGCAGCTCCGAGGAGTCCAACCACTTCGTCAACGGCGTGCTTGGCCGCATCCAGGCCGACATCGACGCCGGCGTTGATGTCGTTGCCCAGGCTCGCGAGCGCGAGGCTGCCGAGGCCAGCGCCTATGACGAGCAGGCGTCTGACGACTATGAGGGTGCAAGCGTTGCTGATGACGAGCTCGCAGACATGCCCGTTCCCGACTGGGCGAACGAGGGCGAGTAGCCATCATGGCCAAGGGTCCCGACACCTCCGGATACGAGCGCTTCAGCGACGTCACGGCTCGTCTCGATGAGATCATCGCAGACGTCCGCAACAAGGACACGTCGCTCGAGCGCTCGCTCGACCTGTTTGACGAGGCCATTGCGCTGGGCACGCGGGCTGTCGACCTGGTGGACAAGGCGGCCTTCTCGCCCGAGGAGCGCGAGCGGCTCGCGGAGCCCGTCTCGCCCGAGCAGGACGCCGAGGATGGGGAGTCTTATGATGACTCTGGCTCCTCGGATGCGTCCGATTCTGACCCTGCGGCCAACGAGGCCAAGTAGCCGTGCCTAAGCGCAGGCTTGACGAGGAGCTCGTGGCGCAGGGCTTCTTTCGCTCCAAGGATGACGCCATGCGCGCCGTCATGGCCGGTGACGTCTCCGGCCCCTCCATGCGCTACACCTCTGCCGGGACGCAGGTCCGTCCCGGCTGCGAGTTGCATGTTCGTGGCTCGCTTCCTTATGTGAGCCGCGGTGGGCTTAAGCTCGAGCGCGGTCTCGACTTCTTTGGCGTTGACCCCACGGGGCTCACCTGCGTTGACGTGGGTTGCTCCACCGGTGGCTTCACGGACTGCCTGCTGTCTCGAGGTGCGGCTCACGTGACCTCGGTGGACGTGGGCTATGCCCAGTTCGACTGGTCGCTTCGCCAAGACGAGCGCGTGACGCTGCTGGAGCGCACGAACATCGTCGACGTTCCCAACGAACAGAATAGCGGCACGTATGACCTGGCGGTCTGTGACGTGTCGTTCACCTCGGTGCTCACGGTGCTGCCGGCCGTGTGTGAGCTTCTCGGCCCATCTGGGTGCTTTCTCACGCTGGTGAAGCCCCAGTTCGAGGCAGCGCGGGAGGACGTGGGGGAGGGTGGCGTCGTGCGCCGCCCCGAGGTGCGTCGCGAGGCCGTTAAGCGCGTGGCCGATGCCTTCGAGGAAGCTGGGCTTGCCGTGCAGGGCTGTTGCGAGAGCGCCATCACGGGCGCCAAGGGCAACCACGAGTATCTGCTGCTGGGCGTTCGCGGCGGCCAGTCCCGAGAGCTCGACCTCTCGTTCATCGCGTAGGCGCGTTCTAAATACGCAACTTTAGACTTGAATGGCTGCCCAAGTGTGGCCCTGAAGGTTAATACTGCGTAGCAAATCTCCAAATGAAAGTGCCCCGGAGCCGCATGATTCTGCGGTTCCGGGGCACTTGTCAATATGGTTGCGCGCTACATGAGCTTCGTGCTCTCGAGCTTCTCCTCCACCCAGTCGTTGAGGCGGATGACGGGCCGGCGAAGCAGCAGGCCCAGCAGGAGCGCTGGGATGATGAAGGCCGCGAGCGTGGCCAGGCAGGTCCAGAAGTCATTGCCGTACAGGCCGAACATCGCCGAGCGCATGGCGTTCTCGGCGTGGACGAACGGCAGGAACGGATAGATCGCCTGGAACGTCTCGGGAAGCATCTGGCGTGGGAACGTGCCACCAGAGCCTGCCACCTGGATGACCATGAGCACGACGGCGATGGCCTTGCCCACGTCGCCGAACGAGGCCGTGAGCGCGTAGATGATGTTTACGAACGTGAAGCTCGCCACCCAGCCCGCAAGGAAGAACAGCACGGGGTGGGCGCACTGGACGCCAAGGAAGTACAGGTCACCGGCGCAGATGAGGCTGCTCTGCAGCAGGCCCACCAGCGCGAACAGCACGAGACGCGCGACATAGGCCTGCGTGTGCGAGGCGCCCGTCTCCTCCATGGCGCGCTCGCTGGCGTTGGTCTTCACGAGCGCGGCGAGCACCACGCCGCCGATCCAGATGGCGAGCGTCGTGTAGAACGGCGCCATGGCGCTGCCGTTGTTCTCGATGGCGTAGACGGGGTTGCGGTCGACCGACACGGGGGAGGAGATGAACGCCGCGAGGTCCGTCGGGTTGGCGGAGAGCACGGTCTTCACCTGCGAGACGTCATCGGAGTCGAGCGCGGCGCGCAGGCGTGCGTGCAGGTCGCTCATCTTGGAGGAGGCCTTGTCGAGGGCGTCGGCGGCGCTGTTGAGCGCGGTCGCGGCGTTGCCGATGGAGCTTGCGGCCTGGCCGGCGGTGGAGCTCACGGAGCTCAGCGTGTCGTTCAGGCTCGAGGTGATGCCGTCCGCGTTCGAGGCGGCGTCAGAGATCTGGCCTGCGAGCGTGGAGAGCGTGCCCTTGAGCGTGCTCTCGTAGGTGCCCTGCACGGAGCCGATGCTTGCCTTGGCGACCGCGACGGTTGCCTGGAGGTCACTGCGCGTCTGGGCGGTGTTGGCCTTGATGGAGTCGATGTGGCTCGCGCCGTCACCAAGCTTGCCGGCAAGCTCGCTCATCTGGTCTGCGGCGGTTTGGACGCGCTGCTGGTTCTCGGTCGAGGTGTCCTTGAGCGCAGAGGCCGCGTTGTAGGCACGCGTGAGCGCGGCGTAGCGGATGGCGTAGTCGGCGGCGTCGGGGTCGAGGTTGTTGCGCTCGGCATCGATCGCGTCCATGGCGGTCTGAGCGGCGCCTGCGGCGTCCTCGAGCTTTCCGGCCAGGCCAGAGAGCGTGCTTGCGTTCTTACTCGCGAGCCCCTGTGCGCTCTCGAGCGCGCTCTTGAGGTCGTCGGTGGGGCCATCTGCCGCGTCAAGCGCCTTGTCGATGGCGCTCGCGACGCCGTCGAGGCTCGCGGCGCTGCTCGCGAGCGTGTCGTTCAGGCTGTCGGTGGCGCCGTCGAGCGCGTCGCCGAGGCTGCGGACGTTGCCCGCGGTGGAGCGCAGCGTGTTGCCAACATCGAGCGTGGAGGAGAGCGAGGAGTCGAACGTGCCCGAGCCGCTGCCGAGCAACCCCTGCGTGGAGCTGAGCAGGCTCGCGAAGCCGCGCACGTCGGAGGCGGTGGAGGTGAGCGTCTCGCAGCCCTTGTCGATGGCCTCGTCAAGCTTCTGGGCCACCTCGGAGACCTTGTCGTCATCCAGGTAGTTGTCGAGCTGGTCGAGGACTCCCGCGCCCACCGTGGTGATGGACTCGGCGAACGACTCGTCGATGTCCTTCTCGATGGCAGAGCTCGCCTTGTTCGTGACGATCTGGGCGATCGCGTTGGCCTTCTCGTTCTGATAGAACTTGACCTGCGGCTTGATTGGGTTCTCGGAAAGTGCGGTCATCATGTCGACCGAGAAGTCCTCCGGGATCACGACGGCGGCGTAGTACTCGCCGGAGCGCACGCCCTCGAGGGCGTCCTCCTCGCTCGTCACGGTGTAGCCGATGGAGGTGGACTCGCGCAGGTCGCTCACGACGCGCTCGCCAAAGTTGAGCTCGATGGGCATGAGCTCGGATGAGTAGCCGCGGTCGGAGTTGGCGACGGCCACCTTGAGGTTCTTGGTGTTTCCGTAGGGGTCCCAGCTGCCGGCGATGTTGAACCATGCGTAGAACGTGGGAACGACGATGATGCCCACGATCACGACGAGGCTGATGACGTTGCCGCGCAGGTAGTGGAAGTCGCGCTTGATGAGGCTCATGAGCTTGCTCATCTATGCCTCGCCTCCCTTCTCGGGCTTGTCGTCCGTGGATGTGTCTTCCTTGCCGTCAGTGGATGCGTTCGTGCAGAGACCTGCGAGCCCCGAGTGGTCGAGGCGCATCTTGTCGATGGGGGCGAAGGCCATGAACTCCTGGCGCAGCTCGTCGTCGAGCAGGTCGTAGAGCTCGTCTCGGCTCATGTCGGCGAGCGTGGTCTTCTCGATCACGCGCGAGTGCAGGTACTCGACCACGATGAGGAACGTGCAGATGATGACGAGCGAGGCGATCCACACCATGAGCGCGGCGAACTTGTGCGGCACCAGGAACAGCAGCGCGAGAAGCACGAGGGGCACCCAGATGAGGGCCGCGAACCCGCGCCTGATGAGTGTGGGGTACATGAGCTCGAACTTGGCTGCGCGCTCGGTGAACACGGTCTTGTACTCGCCGGAGTTCATGAGAACCTTCACGATGGTGGACAGGCGGAAGTGCGCGCCCTCCATGCCCGTGCGCTCGGTGATCATGAGGTCCGTGTCGCCGAGCCTGCGGTCGAACAGCGCGTTGATGTTGAGCAGGTGGCGCCTGGCCGTGACGCCGATGAGCAGCGCTGGGATGAGGAATACGAGCAGCATGAGGATGTTATCCAGGTAGTAGCTGCCGTAGAAGCCGGCGATGGCCTCGCGCATGGCGTTGATGCCGTAGGTGAACGGCAGCCATGGGTGCACGGCCTTGAAGAAGTTCGGCATCATCTCGATGGGGTAGGTGCCCGAGGCGCCCGGGATCTGCAGGATGACGAGCAGCACGGCGATGGCCTTGCCGATGTGCTTGAACGCCACTGAGATCGCGTAGATGAAGAACACGTACACGAAGCTCTCGACCATGCCGGCGAAGACGAAGGCCACCGGGTTCAGGCACTGGATTCCCAGCATGATGTCACCCACACAGCAGATGATGGCCTGGAGCTGGCCGAGCAGGTTCATGAGCAGCCAGCGGCCAAAGAAGCCCTGCCACGGCTTGAACTTGCCGACGCCCTCCTCGTCCACCTCGAGCTTGTAGATGGCCACGAGGACGAAGCCGCCCACCCACAGGGCGAGGT
>ERZ1034984.302-NODE-302-length-55891-cov-22.822319_pt1 | contig 55891 bp, 49 predicted proteins | sample MGYA00520589_ERZ1034984 | MGnify/ENA primary metagenome ERZ1034984 (study PRJEB33766, sample SAMN09781790) | gut metagenome | biome: gut microbiome | host: Homo sapiens | place: Madagascar | study: EMG produced TPA metagenomics assembly of the PRJNA485056 data...
CCTCTATCCCCTCAATGCAAAAAATCGAAGTTTTCCAAAGTTGCCTTTTATCGAAAACCCTGGTAAACTTCGTGCGATTGTTATACAACATAAACAGTGAACAGGTGCGCAACGTGAATGAACAGACGATGGAAGTCGAGCAGATTCTAGCATCTGACCAGCCAAAACGCAGTAACTCAAAACTGCGTCACTGCCTATGGGCTGCCGGCGGCTTCCTGTTCTTCGTGCTCGGCATGGTGGGCGTGGTTCTGCCGATTTTGCCCACGACGCCCTTCATCTTAGTTGCGGCTTTCTGCTTTGCTCGTAGCTCAGAGCGCCTGAACTCCTGGTTCAAAAGCACGAAACTCTACAAGCAGGTGCTTGAAGGCTACGTCACCAAGCGCTCGATGACCTTGAAAGCCAAACTCACCATCCTCGTGCCTGTCACAGCACTGCTGGCCATCGGCTTCGCTCTCATGGGGAACGTTCCCATCGGTCGCATCGTGCTCGCAATCGTGTGGATTGGCCACGTCATCTACTTCGGCTTCATCGTCAAAACCGACAAAGCGTAGCTTGATTTTCCCACGCTTTTGCCGACGACGAGTTTGTGTGGTATGTCGCGCCTCGCTGTTTGTTGCGGGGTCCTGTGTTTTTGAGTGGCTGGCTATTTGAGGGTCGCTGGTCGCAATGCTGGCGATTGCATGATATCCAAATTTCGTTCGAATTCATGATGCCCCTTGTGAATTTGCGTGCTCGTCCGAATCGCATCTAAAAATACGCAAGGTTTTGCATGCTGTCGGAAAGCATCTATGCAAAATCTCTGCAAGGAATGCCCGCTAATCTATTGATATGGGTGTTGTGATTACCGACATATCGGCGCTTGAGGCGTATCGCCACGATTCCGGGTTTAGTGTTGCCTTGCCTTCGAGGCATTCGTTCGGCAAAAGGGCATCGCTGGCACTCATGCGTCCTCGGGCCGTCGAGTTTGCTGAATTGAGCAGTCGCGGGTTCGGCTTTCTGTCGGCTCCCGTTCATGTCATGGTTCCTCGGAAAGAAATGCGATTCCAAACTGATGGTGTGGTTTGGCACGTATGTTCATCCGAGTTACCTCAACGAGCTGTTCGTGAGGTCGCGCATGATATATTTCTCGTTTCGCCTGAGATAGCGCTGCTCCATTGCTCGTTGCGCAAAGATGTGAGGGAGCTTATTCTTCTCGGATTCGAGCTTTGCGGCGCATATCGTCTAGGCGAAGGCGACAGCTTCCGGAAAGCTGATCGGCTCACTTCGCCAAGTGCCTTGGCCCGTTTTGCTCAGGTGCATAGCAAGGCGCGCGGCTCGGCTTTGCTAAGCCGTGCGGCAAAATACGTGGTAGCAGGTTCGGCCTCTCCCATGGAGTCGGCTCTTGCTATGTTGCTGTCTGAGCCGTGCGCTCTTGGCGGATACGGGTTGCCGGCTCCACGCATGAATGAACGAATAGACATGCCTTCAAAAAGCGGCCTCTCGCAATCGAAGCGTTATTATGTTGCTGACCTGTATTGGCCTCGCGCCCGTTTTGCTATCGAGTACGACAGTGATTGCTGGCATACAGGGAGTGATCGTATCGCTGCCGATGCGGTTCGTCGAAATGCTCTCTTGCATATGGGTGTTAGGGTGCTGACGGTAGGTCGTCAGCAGATTGCAAGCGTATCGAAGATGGACGATATCGCAAAAATCGTAGCCCGTGCATTGGGGCATCCTCTCCGGATTCGAGTTAAGGGATGGGGCGAGCGCAATCGCGAATTGCGAGAGATTGTCTTTCCGTGGGGCAAAGACGCCGATAGAAACTGCTTTTGGTGCTGATTGTGCGCGAGCCGTTATGCGAACCGTAGAGGGTTTCGGCTCGCTTGGTTTTCGAGTTGCGCGTCAAAAATCGCCTCTGTGTAACTGAGATCTTCGCGGATTGACGTCTTCGAAGGGCCCGGGACGTTAAAAACCAACTTTCGACGATGTCTTCGCGTGCTTATGCGTCGTTTTTTCGTATGCCTTAGTTACATTACGGCGATTTTTGACGCGCAACTCGAAATCGAACGCATCAAAGCGCACCGGTTGCGCTGATCGACGTGTTGCGAGGTGATACAAGATTCTCTTTTCGGCAGATGGCTTCGTAGGTTACGGATGCGGCGCGCGGTTGTCCAGAAGGAGATCGATGCTCGACGGTAGCGCGCCGCTATGATGAAAAGCCGCCCGATTGTGTCAAGTGGCCTCGGCCTATTTTGCTTGCCAGACTTTTACGCGGCAGCAGTTCACGGCTTCGCCGCCGATGGGGGTGTAGTCGATGTTCGAGTACGTCACCACGGTGTCGCCTGCGCCTTCGGATGCCAGCCACTCGCCGTAATCGTCGGCGCCGTTGGCCACGTCAAGCGCGAAATAGCGCTTGCCCTCCACGTCCACGCCGCACACGGCGCTTGTCGACTTCACCATCAGCCAGTTGCCGCACCACGCCGGCGCGGTGGTGGGGGTGCGGTCGAAGCGTAGCCACTTCTGGTCGCTGTAGCCGCCGTTGCCCGGCTTGCTGACCGGGGCATACGTGCCCAAGTTGGCAATGCCGTCGCCGTAGCTGTACGTGGCGTCGAACGCGAACGTGAAGCCCGTCTTGCCGTATCCGGCCTCAAGCGGCTTCATGGAAGCGGGCAGCGTCACGGTGTCGGAAACGTCGCCGTTTTCGCTGACAAGCGTCAGCTGGTAGTACGACGAGGCCCCGTCGGCGCGCGGCGTGATAACCACGCCGTCGCTTGAGGCGTACGGCGCGGTGGCCATGCGGCCAGCGGACTCGTACACCACATTACCATCGGTGCTGCCCATGGTGGCGCGCTTGAGCTGCGCAATTTGCGAAGCTGCGGAAACGGTGTTGTCGATTTTCGGCATGACCTGCCAAAACGCGTGGTTGCCCACAGCGGCGATCGTAGGCGTTTCGAACTCGCTGGTGGACCCCTCGTCAAGCTTTTGCACGCCAGAAACGCTGCCGCCGTCCGAGCTCAGGCGCGCCGAGAACACGCGCCACACGCCGTCAAGAATGTCGGCCTCGGTCCACACGACGCCTTGCGACGTGCACCGCGCATCGTAAATCTCGAAGCCGTCATCTTGCCCCTGCGCCTTGTCCAGCACCACGGTGTAGGTGCCCGAGCTCAGCGAAAGCGTGGCAACCTGCGCCAGCGGCTTCGCCTTTTCGGTGGGCAGAAGGCAGCAGGCGAACTTGCTGTCGTTGGCGAACACGAGCGTGCCGTAGGGCAGATCGTACTCGCCAAGCTTGGTCATGCAGTCGTCAACGTTGTCTACCTGGGACAAGTCCGAAATGGTGGACACGGCATCCGTGGGCACCTTCAGCGTTTGGATGTCGGGCGCCTTGTTGTTCTGGCTGCTGACAACGGCCGCCGCGCCGCCGCCCACGGCGGCAACAACGCCGACGCCCAGCGCGCCAAGCAGCAACCCGCGGCGCGTGATGAGCGTCTGTCCGCCATCGCCTGCGGACGGTCGCGGCGTGCCGTGGCTGCTTGGCGCGCCGCCGGAAAGCCCGATGCCGCCGAGCCCCGGCGTGCCCGAAAGCGGCGTGGGCGTGGCGGTGCCCACATACATGCCGGCGTCGCGCGAGCCGACGTTGCGCACGGCGCCTCCGCGGGTCGCCTTGCCGCGCCCGGCGGCGCCGCGTCCGGCCACCGTCCGCGCGCTTGCGTGCGTTCCGCGGCTACGACCTGCTGAAACGCTGCTGCGCGAAGCCGCGTGCGAGCGTGCGGCAGCGCCACGTGCGGGGCGGGCCGGCTTGCTGGCGCTCCTGTTCGCGCGGGGTGTTTGGGAAGGGCGGTGCGATGTGCCGCCCGAAGATGTTCTACGGGTTACCATGGCGGTAATTATGTCATTTCGCCAACAGGGGCGAAGCGGTTTGACTTCACTTGTTACAATAAACCCAAACACCATTCATCCGGCGTGCCCAAGGGGGACGCGCCGGACGTCAACAGGGACGTACTTCCTAAGGAGTGAACCATGAGCAACGAAACGCGCCGCATCCTTTTGGTTGAGGACGAGAAGGCCATCCGCGATGCCGTTACCGCCTATCTCGAGCGTGAAAACTACTGGGTAACCGCCGTGGGCGACGGCCAGGAGGCGCTGGAAGAATTCTCGAAACATCACTTTGACCTGGTCATCCTTGATCTCATGCTGCCGCGTGTGCCCGGCGAGCGCGTCTGCCGCGCCATCCGCGACAACTCCGATGTGCCCATCATCATGCTTACGGCGAAGGGCGAAGTGGAAGACCGCATCATCGGCTTGGAGCTTGGCGCCGACGACTACCTGGTCAAGCCGTTCAGCCCGCGCGAGCTGGTGGCTCGCGCCCGCGCGCTGCTGCGCCGCGTGCATGCTGATTCCGAGCCTCAGCGCGAGGTGTTGGAATTCGGCGAGCTCACCATCGATGTGTCCGGCCACAAGGTCATGGTTTCCGGCAAGGAAATCGACCTCACGGCCAGCGAATTCAAGCTGCTCACCACGCTGTCTCGCTACCCGGGCCGCGTGTACTCGCGCATGGAGCTGGTGGAAAAGGTGCTCGGCTACGACTTCGAGGGCTACGAGCGCACCATTGACTCCCACGTGAAGAATCTGCGCGCCAAGATCGGCGACAACCCGCGCAACCCCAAGTGGCTGCACACCGTGCATGGCGTGGGCTATCGCTTCGAGGACCCCACCAAGCAGGGCCAGTAACCTGCCATCGCTAGCCAGCGCGCGGCTGGCAGCGTCGGCCGCGCCTTTCATTTCGTGACGAAAGGTCGCGTGCCACGTGGATACCAACACAACGCAAGACGCTCAAGCAACCGGCTCCGCATCCACGGGGCCGGTTGTGGTTGAACGCCCCTCCGAAGGGAAGAAACGCAAGAAAAAGCCGTTCCAGGGTGTGCGCAACTGGTGGAACAACCTGACGTACGCCACGCGCATGACCATGGCGTTCGCCCTGATAGCGGCCATGACCGCCATGGTCGCTATCGGCGTGCTGTCGTTCGTGTGGCAGCAGCACTTCCATACATACACGCAAGAGAACATGAAGTCGCTGGCCGAAAGCACGGCATCGCGCATCGAAGAGGTGTACGACACCTCGCACACGCTGCACGACCCGCAAGTGGAGGCGGTGGCGAAGTACGCCGAAAGCCTGAACAGCGGCGTGGGCGTGGCCATCATCGACAACACCACCGGCAAGGCGGTGTACGACTCGTCGGCTGTTACCATCGAGAACGACGACGGCGGCACGAAAAGCGGTATGACGTCGGGCGGCCAGTCGTCAAGCGGCGGCTCCGAAAGCAGCCGCACGCTTGCCCCGCCCGTCAGCGCCAGCCAGCAGTTCACCAGCGCGCCCATCGAATACGGCGGCACGGCCGTGGGCTCGGTGCGCATCTGGGTGTACGGCAGCGAGTCGCTGTTGACGCAGGCCGACGAGCAATTCTCGAGCAACTCCTATCAGGCCATGGTGTTCGCCACGGTGCTTGCCATCGTGCTGGCGTCGTGCATCGGCTTTCTGTTCGCGCGCAACCTGGTGCGCCCCATCAACACTATGGCGTCCACCGCGCGCGCCATCAAGGAAGGCGACTTCTCGGCGCGCACGGGCATTCGCGGCGAGGACGAGATTGCCCGCCTGGGCATGACGTTCGACGCCATGGCCGACTCCATCGAGCGCGACCGCAAGCTGGAGCGTCGCCTTACCACCGACGTGGCGCACGAGCTGCGCACGCCGCTTATGGCCATTCAGTCCACGGTCGAGGCCATGGTCGACGGCGTGTTCGAGCCGAACGAGGAGCGCCTGGAAACGGTGAACTCCGAGGTCCAGCGCCTGTCGCGCCTGGTCGACGCCATCTTGAAGCTGTCGCGCCTGGAGAACCGCAGCAACCCCATGAAGAAGGAAGTGCTCGATGTGGGCGACCTCATCAGCGGCATCATCGCCACGCATGAGGCCTACGTGGCCGATTCGGGTCTGAAGCTCATCTACGAGGTGGAGCGCGGCGTGCGCGTGCGCGGCGACTCCGACATGATTCGCCAGGCCACGGCCAACCTCATCTCGAACGCCGTGCGCTACACGCCCGAGGGCGGCACCATCACCGTCAGCGTTTCCAGCCATGGTGACAAAGCGGCCATCGCCGTGCGCGACACGGGCATCGGCCTGACGCCTGAGGAGGCGAAGATGGTGTTCAGCCGCTTCTGGCGCGCCGACGCCGGCCGCACGCGTGAAAGCGGTGGCCTGGGCATCGGCCTGTCGGTGGTGAAGGAGATCGTCGACCGTCACAACGGGTTCGTCACCGTGGAAGGCGAGAAGGACAAGGGCGCTTGCTTCACCATCAACCTGCCGCTGTACACTGAAGAGGAAGAGCAGAAGCAGCAGCGCAAGGAACAGCGCAAAGAGCAGCAGCAACGCAAGGAGCAGCAGCAACAGCAGCGCAAGGAACAGCAGCAACAACGTAAAGAGCAACAGCAGCAGCGCAAAGAGCAGCGCGAGCAGCGACTTGCGCAAAAAACGGGGATACCGTTCGGACGCTCGCACGACGATGAAAAATAGACGATAATGGCAAGGTTACAACGTCGCCGGGGGCGGCGCGGATAAGCAGGCTGCGTGCGCGGTGCGCGCAGCGCGAAACCGCATAGGAAAGGAAAAGCAGGCATGAGCGGAATCGACATCAAGCCGGACGCACAAGGCAAGGTGCGCGACATCTACGACTTGGGCGACAAGCTGTTGATGGTGGCAACGGACCGCATTTCGGCATTCGATTACATTCTTGAGGACGAGATCCCGCACAAGGGAGCTGTGCTCACGCAAATCTCGCTGTTCTGGCTTGACCAGCTCAAGGACGTTATCGGCAATCACCTCATCAGCGCCGACGTGGCCGACCTGCCCGAGCAGTTCAAGCCTTACGCCGACTACCTGCGTGGCCGCTTCATGCTGGTGAAGAAAGCCGAGATGTTCCCCATCGAGTGCATCGTGCGCGGCTATTTGGCCGGCAGCGGCTTAAAGGAATACCAGAAGCAGGGCACCGTGTGCGGCATCAAGCTGCCTGAGGGCCTGGTGAATTCCTCGAAGCTGCCCGAGCCCATCTTCACGCCTTCCACGAAGGCCGAAATCGGCGATCACGACGAGAACATCAGCTTCGAGCGCTGCGCCGAAATCATCGGCGAAGATGCCGCCACGCAGCTGCGTGACCTGGCCATCAAGGTGTACACCACCGCGCGCGACCACGCGGCCGAAAACGGCATCATCATCGCCGACACGAAGTTCGAGTTCGGCGTCATCGACGGTCGGATTATCTTGGCCGACGAGGTGCTCACGCCCGACAGCAGCCGCTTCTGGCCGGGCGACGAGTACGAAGAGGGCCGCGACCAGGCCAGCTTCGACAAGCAGTACGTGCGCGACTGGCTTAACGCCAACTGGGACCGCACGGGCAACCCGCCGCGCCTGCCGCAGGAAGTCATCGAGCGCACCAGCCAGAAGTACATCGCCGCATACGAGAAGATTTCCGGCAAGAAATTCGAGTACTAATGTTTCGCCGGCCTGCCGGCCGGCGAAACCACTCGACGCTGCGGCCGCGCGAGGCACCTCATCTTGCCTTTCAGCTGCGGCGGCATGGCCATAAGGCCAATGCCGCCTTGCTTCAAGGCAATCTGAGGCACCTCGCGCGCCCTCGCTGACTTAGTCGAGACCTGCGGTGTTGCGTTTCAATGAGAGGCTTCGCCGCATCTGCAATTCTTCGATTCTAGAAACGACTGAACATGACCCAACGAAACCCGATGAACGAGCGCTACACCACCGACAACCACAAGGGTGCCACGCGCAAATCCGCTGCTTCTGCCAAGCCGGTCACGAAGGCTGCGTCCTCGGTGCGCATTCAGCCCACCGAGAAAACGCCGCAGCAGAAGAAGGCCGAACGCAAGCAGCAGCGCGCCAAGCAGCAGGAGCGCGACCGCCAGTTCTACAACCCGCCCACCGCGGAGTACAAGCGCCTGCGCAAGATCTGGTGGGTGTGCCTTATCGCGGCCATCGTGCTGACGTGCCTCAGCTTCGCCGGCAACAGCTTCGGCATGCCGGCCGCGGCAACGTACGTCACGCTGGCGCTTGCTTACGTTGCCATCATCGCCGCGCTCTACATCGACTTCGCGAAGTGCCGCAAGGCGCGCCAGAAGTACGCCGACGAGGTGCTCAGCCACCCCAGTAAAGAGCAACGCGCCGCTGAGAAGAAGGCGAAGGCCGACCAGCGCGCCGCCGAGAAGAAGGCCGCCGAGACGCCCGCTGAGCCCGAGCCCAAGAAGAAGGGCCTGTTCGGCTTCGGCAAGAAGAAGGACCAGTAAGCAAGACCAAGCAGGTTTCAAACTCGCTTCGGCCTCATAAGGCAATTTGCAAGCGGGTGCCGGTTCGGTGCCCGCTTGCGTTTTCGGAAGGGCGCCGCGTGCGCCCGGCATACGACGCACAGAAAGGACGTCCATGGTTTCCCGCATCTATGTGGAGAAGAAGCCCGGCTTCGACGTTGAGGCCCAACAGCTTGCGCACGAGCTGCGCAGCATCCTGGGTATCACGGCGCTTGAGGGCTTGCGCCTGGTGAACCGCTACGACGTGGAGGGCATCTCGCAGGAGCTGTTCGAGCAGTGCATCCCCACCGTGTTCAGCGAGCCGCAGGTTGACGTGGCCACCTCCGAGCTGCCTGCCGCCGACGGCGCGCACGTGTTCGCCGTGGAATTCCTGCCCGGCCAGTTCGATCAGCGCGCGGCTTCGGCCAGCGAATGCATCCAGCTGATCAGCCAGGGCGAGCGTCCCGAGGTGCGCAGCGCGAAGGTGTACCTGCTTTCCGGCGCGCTGACCAGCGAAGACGTGGACGCTATCAAGCACTACGTCATCAACCCCATCGAGGCGCGCGAGGCGTCGCTTGATGTGCGCGAAACGCTGGCCATGGCGCAGCCTCAGCCGGCGCCTGTCGAGGTGCTCGACGGATTCCTTGACCTTACCGCCGACGAGCTGCAGGGCTTCATCGATGAGCGCGAGTTGGCCATGGACGAGGCTGACCTGGCGTTTTGCCAGCAGTACTTCCAAAGCGAAGGCCGTTGCCCCACCATCACCGAAATCAAGATGATCGATACGTACTGGTCGGACCACTGCCGCCACACCACGTTCGGCACGGAAATGACGAACGTTGCCATCGACGACGAGCGCGTGAAGGCCGCGTACGAGCAGTACCTGGACATGCGCCACGAACTGGGCCGCGACGCCAAACCCGTGTGCCTTATGGACATGGGCACCATCGGCGCGAAGTGGCTGAAGGCCAAGGGCATCCTCACCGGCCTGGACGAGTCCGAGGAAATCAATGCCTGCACGGTGAAGTGCAGGGTAGACGTGAACGGCGAGGACCAGGATTGGCTGTACCTGTTCAAGAACGAAACGCACAACCACCCTACGGAAATCGAGCCGTTCGGCGGCGCGGCCACGTGCCTGGGCGGCGCTATCCGCGACCCCTTGTCGGGTCGCAGCTACGTGTACCAGGCCATGCGCGTCACCGGCGCTGCTAACCCGCTGGCGCCCGTGTCCGAAACGCTGCCGGGCAAGCTGCCGCAGCGCAAACTGGTCACCACGGCTGCTGCCGGTTACTCCAGCTACGGTAACCAAATCGGCCTGGCCACGGGCCAGGTGCACGAGCTGTACCACCCTGGCTACGTTGCCAAGCGCATGGAAATCGGCGCTGTGGTGGCGGCCACGCCGGCCGACCACGTTCGCCGCGAAACGCCCGCTCCGGGCGATGTGGTGGTGCTGCTGGGCGGCCGCACCGGCCGCGACGGCATTGGCGGCGCCACGGGCAGCTCCAAAGAGCACAACCTGGAATCGCTTGAGCACTGCGGTGCCGAGGTGCAGAAGGGCAACCCGCCCGAGGAGCGCAAGATCCAGCGCCTGTTCCGCCGCGGCGAGGCATGCCGTCTTATCAAGCGCTGCAACGACTTCGGCGCAGGCGGCGTTTCCGTGGCCATCGGCGAGCTGGCCGACGGCCTGCGCATCAACCTGAACAAGGTTCCGAAGAAGTACGACGGCCTCGACGGCACCGAGCTTGCCATCTCCGAGTCGCAGGAGCGCATGGCCTGCGCCATCGCCGCTGCCGACGTGGACGAGTTCTTGCGTTACGCGCACGAGGAGAACCTCGAGGCAACCGTGGTGGCCGAAGTCACCGAGGAGCCGCGCGTGCGCGTCATGTGGAACGACGAAGCCATCATCGACGTCAGCCGCGAGTTCCTGGCCAGCAACGGTGCGCCCAAGCAGCAGGACGTGCACGTGGCCGAAGGTGGCGCCTATGCGCGCACCTGGGAGGGCACCACGCTTGCTGAGCGCATGAACTCCCTGGTCAGCGACTTGAACGTGTGCTCGAACAAGGGTCTGTCCGAGCGCTTCGACTCCACCATCGGCGCAGCCACCGTGCTTATGCCGTTCGGCGGCAAGTACCAGCTCACGCCGGCGCAGGCCATGGTTGCCAAGCTGCCTGTCGACGGCGAAACCACCACGTGCAGCGGCATGGCCTGGGGCTTCAACCCGTATCTCACCGAGGCCGACCAGTTCGTCGGCTCGTACGTGGCCGTGGTTGAGTCCGTTGCGCGCCTGGTGGCGGCCGGCTTCAAGCGCCAAGACATGTACCTGACGTTCCAGGAATACTTCGAAAGCCTGCGCGGCGACGCCGACCGTTGGGGCAAGCCCACGGCGGCCGTGCTCGGCGCGCTTATGGCTCAGGTTGACCTGGGCATCGGGTCGATCGGCGGTAAGGACTCCATGTCCGGCAGCTTCGAGCAGCTTGACGTGCCGCCCACGCTGGTGTCGTTCGCCACGGCCGTGGGCAAGGTGGACCGCGTGACGTCGCCCGAGTTCAAAGGCGCCGGCCATCGCGTGGCCTTGGTGGCGCCGCGCTGCTACGACGCCGAGGGCATCGCGCCGGCGGCCGAGGACGCGCTGGCCGCCATGGACGCCGTGCAGGAGCTTATCGGCTCGGGTGCGGCGCTGGCGGTTTCCACGCCGGGTTACGGCTGCATCGCCGAGGCGCTGTTCAAGATGTGCGTGGGCAACGGCTTCGGTGTGTCGCTTGACGACGCGGACGCCGATGCGCTGTTCGCGCCTGCGTACGGCAGCTTCCTGGTGGAACTGGCCGACGATGCGCAGCTGCCTCAGGCAACCGACAACCTCGACGTTGCCGTCATTGGCGCCACCACCGAGGCATACGAGTTCGTTGCCGCAGGTGAGACGCTTGGTATGGCCGCGCTGCAGGAAACGTGGGAGTCGGGTATCGAAAGCGTGTACCCGTATCGTCGCTCCGGCGAGCCGGTGAAGCAGGTGACGGTGGACAACCGCCTGCCGCTCACGTACAACGGCACCATCGCCCGCCCGCGCGTCATCATCCCGGTGTTCCCCGGCACGAACTGCGAGTACGATTCCGCCCGCGCGTTCGAGCAGGCGGGTGCCGTGGCCGACACGCTGGTCATCAACAACCTTACGCCGGCCGCTGTTGCCGAAAGCACGAAGGCCCTGGTCGAGGCCATCAAGAACAGCCAGATCATCATGCTGCCGGGCGGCTTCTCCGGCGGCGACGAGCCCGACGGCTCGGCGAAGTTCATCACGGCGTTCTTCCGCGCCCCCGAGGTTACCGAAGCGGTGCGCGACCTGCTGTTCAACCGCGATGGCCTGATGCTGGGCATCTGCAACGGTTTCCAGGCGCTTGTGAAGCTGGGCCTGGTGCCGTACGGCGACATCCGCCCCATGGACGACAGCTGCCCCACGCTGACGTTCAACACCATCGGCCGCCATCAGAGCCGCTTGGTGCGCACGCGCGTGGCCAGCAACCTGAGCCCCTGGCTATCCCAGTGCGAGCCCGGCGACATCCATACCGTGGCCATCAGCCATGGCGAGGGCCGCTTCGTGTGCAGCCCCGAGCTGCTGCACGAACTTGAAGTGACGGGCCGCATTGCCACGCAGTACGTCGACGAGGCCGGCCAGCCCAGCATGGATTGGGACGTGAACCCCAACGGCTCGGTCATGGCCATCGAGGGCATCACCAGCCCCGACGGTCGCGTGCTCGGCAAGATGGGCCACGTGGAACGCCGCGGCGGCGGTCTGTACAAGAACGTCCCGGGCAACAAGTTCATGCCCCTGTTCGAAAGCGGCGTGAAGTACTTCACGGACTAGAATGCGAATGCGCCGACCGTTCGGCCGGCGCAGCGTCTGGGAATCGATAGCGCCCTGTCGGCTTTCGTCGGCAGGGCGCTTTTGGGTTACGGCATCTGCTGGCTATTTTGCCGGCGGGAGGCTTTTGTTTTGCCCGATTCGGTCAGGGCGGGATGATCGATACCAGGTAAGCCGCCGTTTTACCAGGCAATCCTTGAATGCTCCCTCTCATGGATTTCGCGATGCTCGACTCCTTTTGCCGCCCCGTAGGTGCGTAGGTGGCATGGGCGGAGTCGGGACGCTTTTTCGCAAAGTTAGGAACCAGGTACACTCGAAGCGATATATGCAGCTGCGGTGGCTAGGTTGGTCCTGGCGTCACGATTGAGGTTCGAATCGTAAACCGTTCCGCAACGTACGCGAGATTCGCTTGCGCTCAAATGCTATATAAGTAGACTGGCCGATGCCGACCGTTCTTGGTGCGCTTTCGGGCGCAGAAAGGAGCGAGTCATGACCATGTATGGATATGCAAGAGTGTCAAGCAAGGACCAAAACCTGAACAGGCAGCTCGATGCCCTATCCGCCGTTGGCGTTTCGGAGGAATCCGTGTTCGTCGATTACCTGAGCGGGCGCAACTTCGATCGCCCCGGATATCAATCGCTCGTCGAACGTCTGCAGCCTGGCGACGTGCTCGTGGTGAAGAGCATCGACCGCCTTGGCCGCAACTACGATGAGATACTCGGCCAGTGGCGATTGCTCACCAAGCAAAGGAGCATCGACATCGTGGTGCTGGATATGCCGCTGCTCGACACGCGTTCGACGTCCGGCCACGGGGTGACGGGAAAGCTGATCGCGGACATCGTGCTGGAACTGCTCAGCTACGTGGCGCACGTCGAGCGCGACAACATACGCCAGCGCCAGGCGGAGGGGATCGCGGCGGCGCGTGCGCGCGGCGTCAAGCTGGGGCGACCGGCGCTGGCCGTGCCCGAAGAGTTCGATGCGGTGCATCGCAAGTGGGAAGATGGCTGTTTGAACAGCCGACAAGCGGCGGAATCGTTGGGAGTTTCGCATACGACGTTCTTGAAGTGGGTGAAGCAGCGGCCCGCGGACGTCACAATCTCGCACAAATAGGTGCGTTCATAGCAAGAATCGCATCGTTTGCCAATACCGAATTTGGATGTTGGCAAATAATCTAGACGTTTGCTTACAGCCTCCTCGGTCTGATAAAGCGTTACTCGTTTCGGAGTGCAAAACGCTTTACCTGGCCGTTTCTTTTCATTCGCTCGGTGAAATCAATATAGCCGACCACTCAAGTAATGTCTGCATTTGCTTACGCCTATATACCGCGTATGCGCGGAAAGGCAGATATGCGCAAGATACATGAGAGTGATATATCGCTAACTCCCACGCAGGAGCGTCTGCTCGGCTATATCGCCGCGCAAACAACCATATCAGGTGCGGCGCAGGCAACGAAAAAGGAGTTGTCTCAGCTGATGGGCTGCAGCGTTAAGACCATCGACCGCGCCATCACGCGCATGAGCCGGGAAGGGCTTATCAAAGTCGAGCCATGCCATTCCGAAAGCGGAGGGCAGCTTTCGAATGCATATAGCGTTGTGAATAGCTGATGGGGACTCTTACGACCTGGCCCTTTCGTGATTGCGAACCAGATGAGAAACGAGCAACGCAAGGCGATAACGGGAAAGGGAAGAGGAGAGATGAAAGCGAGAAAAGCAGCGTTAAGGCTATTGGTTTCCGCGATGCTCGTCGTGGGGCTGCTCCCCGTGGCGGCATTGGCGGCCGATGGTGAGAAGGCAGGAGATGCCAAGGCCTCCGAGCAGGTCCAGGTGGAGAGTTCCGCCCAGGACCAGGCGCAGGCAGGCGTCGGCGACCAGACACAGGTCGCCGATGACAAGGCCGCAGCCTCTGCCGAGAAAGCGGAGGTGACCTCGACAACGGACCAGGTCAACCCTGGTGTTGTAGCTGCAACTGAAGCGGCAGACGAGCCGATGACGGTGGCGTTCGGGACGGAAGATCTGTACTGGTATGCGCTCATACCGGGCAAGACGATGGATAGCGGGGAGGATCCCGATCAAACCTGGTTCGGTCTTGGCGTGAGCACGATTTCCGGCGTATACAGCCCGGGTATTTATAGTTCAGGCAAGGTGATCACGCAATATGGGAGCATCTCCGAGGTAAGCAAAGACTCGAGCAAGCCGCTGTATCCGGACATCACGTTTGAGGGTAAGACGTACAAATACGCCAAAGCGGGCACTGCTGAAGCTTCGATGCAGGGTTATTACACGCTGTCGCCGGTTCGAGTAAAGGTAGATTCTGGTGCAAATGCTGGTAACAACAACTACAACAGCACCAAGAGCGAACTGATCAAAACGTACCATTACGATCACGTCATGGTACTGAACGAAAAAGACTACTATACGGTCAACTTCGAGGTTCAGTACGCCGGAGAATCCGAGTGGGTCGCATTGAAGGACTACGCTCAGCGCGTGGAAAACGGCTACAACGAGTCAAAGGTGAAGAAGCCTGCGCGCGACAGCGCGGAGACCCCCGAAACTCAAACCGTCGACGGCGTGACGTATCAGTTTGATGGTTGGTACAAGGACGAGGCCTGCACGCAGAAGGCGAACTTCGACGGCACTATCACGCAAAACACCACCTATTACGCTCATTACGTCCCGCAGTCGGGAAGCCTTTCCGTTTCGAAGAACGTGACGGGAAGCGCTGCGAACGTCGACCAATCGTTCACGTTCGAGCTTTCGTGTGCGGCTCTTGCGGGCAAGACGTTTACCGCGGAGGGCGTTGCCGGCTCCGTGACATTCGACAATCAAGGTGTGGCAACGGTTCAGCTGAAGCATGGCCAGTCCGTCACGCTGACCGAGGTTCCCGCCGGCTCCCGGGTCGCCGTTCGTGAAACGGGCCTTTCCGGCAACGCCAGGACCTCTTCTACGGTTTCGGTCAACAACGGATCTTCCGAGACCGTTGCGACCGACGGTCAGACGGCCACGAAGCCCAAGACGGTGACCATCGCCTCCAACCAAACGCAAACGCTTGCATTCACCAACTCGGCCGAGGCGGTCTCGGCAACGGGGGTCTCGCTTGACGCGGGCCCGATGGCGGGGCTGTTCGCGGTCGCCGCTGCGGGCGCGGGCGCTCTTGCCGCAAGCGGCTACAAGCGCGGGAAGCGTGAGCAGGATGCTTGGAAGGAGTAGAAAACGCGTTCCTCAAAGTATTCAGGAAGATCGGCCGGTCTCGCTGCAGCTGATCGCCGACAAGCTGCAACGTCTGGTGTGGCGCCGACGCCTGTGGGGGATCGACGAGCGCCAGGCATGGCACGTGGTGCATCGCCTGGACGAAATGTACCGCCAGCTCTACCGGGAGCAGCAGGTCCGCTACGAGGCTCTGCTGGAGCAAGCGCGTGCGGAGCAGCCTGTGTCGCCAAAGCCCCAGGCTCCGAAGGCGCAGGCTTTGCAAGTGCCGCCGGTTCCTCAGCGGTTGATTCGCGTGCAGCAGCCCGTGGATCCGAAGCATCATCGGAGCAAGAGGCCGAAGAGTTCGCACGGGAAGTAGCGCAGGCGCCCGAAGTGCACGTCATCGAGCGACGTGCTCAAGGTGCGGAGGCGCGAAGACGTGCAGGCGCTGCGGCGATAAAGGCGATTTGCGCGGCCGGCATGGCTGCGATCTTGCTGCAGACGGTGTTCGGGCTCGCGATCGTTCGCGGCGGTGGCATGTCGCCCGCATCGGGCGATGGTGATGTTGCTCTGACGTATCGGTTCGAGCAAGCGTATTCGGCAAACGACGTGATCGTGTACCGAGCCCAATCCGGGCAGCAGCTTATCGGCCGCGTGGTGGCGTTGCCCGGCGACATGGTCGAGGTCGCTGAAGACGGCACGTTCAAGGTCAACGGGAACGCGCAGCCTTCGTCGAACGGCCAATCCACCGCGCCGGCGGAAAGCGGTCCGGCATATCCGCTGACGCTTGGCGAGGGGCAGTACTTCGTATTAGGCGACGACCGCATGCAGGCGGTCGATAGCCGCGAAGTAGGCGCGATAGGTACCAACGTGGTTGAGGGCAAGGTTGTGGCCCTGCTGCGACTGCGTGGGATATAGGAAACGAGACGGGAGAAAGGAAAGGCTATGGCTATGTCTCGCTTGAAGAAGAATGTGGTTGCGGCGGCACTTGCTGGTTCCATGGTGATCGCTCTTCCGGGCGCTGCGTTTGCAACGACGGTTGGGGACAACGGTTTTACCGTTGATAAGACCTGGACCGCGGCGTCGAACACGCAGCTGAACAACACGGAAGCATTTACGTTCCAGATCCAGTTTACGGGCGCTACCGCGCAGGGCACCTGGGAGCCCGCCGCGCTGTCTCAGGATCCGGTTCAGCGTACGCTGACGGCGGATTGGAAGACCCTTGCTGGTGCGGGTGCTTCCGCGAATGCCAGCCTGACGGCTCAGCAGCTGTTCGCGGGCTATGACTTCACCGCACCTGGCACCTATAGCTTCACCGTGAAGGAGATTGCCGGTTCGAACCCCAACATCGTGTATGACGGCACCGAGTACAACGTCGAAGTGGTCGTCACTATGCCGGACAACTACCCTGAAAGCGACACGCCCGTTATCAAGGAGATTAAGGCAAAGGCAGCTGATGGCGACAAGGCTGACAAGGCCGCATTCGCCAACACCGCCAAGGCAAACGACAGCCTGACGGTGTCCAAGAAGGTTGCCGGAACCGCTGCGAACACGCAGGACGAGTTCAGCTACACGCTTAAGATCGAGGGTGCTCAGGGCTCCTACGATTACGTGCTGGACGGTGCTGCCGGCACCTTTGATGCCAAGGACGCTCTTACCTTTAAGTTGAAGCATGGTCAGTCCATTGAAATCAAGAACCTGCCCGAGGGCGCAACCTACACGGTGACCGAGGCCGATACGGCTTACAACGAGAACTTCGCCGTTGATGGCGGCAAGGCTCAGGCCGGCGCGGTTGCTACCGGCACCATCCACAACGGCAGCGCAGTTGCCTACACCAACGAGAAGGGTTTTGCTCCGGCGACGGGCATTAACTCCGACACCCTGCCCTTCGTGTTCGGCGGACTGGTGGTCGTTGCCGGCGCCGGTGCTCTGCTGATTTCCCGCAAGCGTCGCGCGAGCGAGGAGTTCTAATTGCGGCTAGCTGCTGACAGCTTCGGCAGCTATGGAGCGCGCAAGCCCACCCGTGCTCTGCGGGTGGCTTGCGCGCTCGACCGTGCGGTCGTCTGGGCGCTCGGCGTCGTGCTGGCGCTCGCGCTTGCCGTGTCCGCCTACGCCCTTTGGGACGCGTATGCGCTGGCGGATGGGGGAGACGGCCAGGCCCGGCTTGCCGCGTTAAAGTCGGGCGACGCGGTCAGCTTCTCCGAGTTGCTGGCATTGAACCCTGACGTATGCGCTTGGATCACCATCGACAACACGAACATCGATTATCCGGTGGTTCGCGGCAAGGATGACTTCGAGTATCTCAGCAAAGATGCTACCGGCGCGTACAGCGCTTCGGGGAGCATCTTCCTTGACAGCAAATGCTCGAGGGACTTCGCCGAGCCGTACGAGGTGCTCATGGGTCATCACATGCAGTACGGCAAGATGTTCGGCGATCTGGACAAGTTCTTGGACGAAGGCTTCTTCAATCAGAACCAGACGGGCACGCTGTATCTGCCGGACCGCACCCTTGACCTGCAGGTCTGCGCGGTGGTTAAGGCAGATGCCTATGACAGTGTCTATTATGGCACTCCCGCCGGCACCGATCGTATGCCTGCGCTGGCAGAAAAGGTCGCGCAGGATGCCGTGTTCCAGCGAGATGGCATGCCGTCCGCAAGCGATCAGGTTGTGGCGCTATCAACGTGCGCATCCTCCGGGGTGAACGAGCGAACGCTGCTGCTGTGCAGGGTAACTGGGGAGCGCGCTGCAGACAGGGCGTAGCGCACGGCGCACGGTGCACCGAATAGCGCGAGGAAAGAAAAGGACAAGCTATGACGTATGCATTGAACGTAAAACGAAACCTCGCGATCGCGTCGCTTGTCGCGGCGGTGCTCGTCGCCGTGCTCGCATGTGTCGCGCCGTCTGCGCAGGCGCATGCGGCTGAAGGGGCGTATACCCCAATTTCGGCGCAGGTTCCGGCACAGGTGATCGTTAAGGGGGACGCGCCTGCGCAAGCGCAGGATTTCGCCGTCCAAATCTCTGGTGCCGATGGCGAGACGGTTTTGCCGGACCAGCTGCAGGCGACTATCGCAGGCGAGGGCTCTACACAGTTTGCTATGTCGTTCACCGAGGTAGGGCTGCATCATTACACGGTGCGGCAGGTCCCCGGCAATGCCGAGGGTTGGACGTATGACGAGCGGGTCTACAACGTCGACGTGTATTGCATGTGGAGCGGGCAGGATGGTCCGGATTCCCTGTATACGCAAGTGTCCGTGAAGAACGCGGCGGACGAGAAGTGCGAAGCATGCACGTTCGAGAACAACTACAAGGCTCCCACGTCTCCTGCGCAGTCGCAGGTGGCATCCATGGCGCAGACGGGCGATATGGTGGGAGTAGCGGCGATGCTGATCGGGCTGGTGGCCCTGGCGGCGGTTGTCGCGGTGGTGATCGCCTATCGCAGGCGCTCTCGCGAGTAGCGCGGCACCGATCGACGGTTTCGCTCATCAATGAACAGGGCGGCGGGTTCGTTGGAACCCGCCGCCCTGTTCTCGTTTATGCTCGGATGTCTCGCCTATGCGTAAATCTCCTTCTCCACCACCAGCTCGTTCTTGATCTTGCCGACCAGCTTCTGCAGCGCGTCGATGCAGCGCGGGCGGATGTCGGCGCCGATGAGCACGTACATGAGCGAATCACCCACGTTCAGCACTCCCTCGTTGAGCCATACGCGGACATAATAGACGCCCGGCCACGTGAGCGCCTCCTTGACGGCCTGCTCAAGGCCTTCGGCGTCGTAGCTGAAGTCGACCTGCGCCACATCGCCAAGCCCCTCGACGCCCTCGCGCACCTGCGCCTTCGGCGTTACGCGCACCACGCCGTTGTGCGTCAGGAACATGCCGCACTGCGCGGCTTTCGGGTCTTGCTTCGCCTCGGCCAGCCACTGGTCCATAGACGGTTCGGGTTTCGCCATTGTTTTCCCCTTTCAAACGATATAGCCGGCACCCATGGTACCGCATCTGGCCGCAGAATTCCGGCCGTGATAAAACAAGCGCGAGGGCGCCGCGAATGACTTGCGCTCCCAGAGGCGAACAGCACCGAGGGGGATTGGCCGGCGGTAACTCGCTTAGACGCTAGCGTGAGTGCTTGCAGCCGGATTCGCGTCGAGCGCTCTGAACGCAGGGTTGCGGCTCGCGGGATGATTAGCGCACCTGCGCTCGAACAGCCGGCGTCCCTGCTTCTGGAAGCCTCGCGCTTCCTTACCTGTTTTACGCGCGAAATTTACGCGCCGGACATGGTGCATCGCGCGCGGGCTGGTACTATGGTTCGGATTAAAAACGTCGCTAGTTTGCCGCGGGCAACAAGCTCGCGCAACAGGCGTCTGGAAATGCGAAGAAAGCGAGCGCTCCCATGTCTTTGGCACCATCAGACCACACGAAGCAACCCGACAACCGAACCACCATGGACCTGGGCGCCGTGCTGCCCATGACGGCCGAGGTTCGCGACGACCACCTGTTCGTGGGCGGCGTCGACATGGTTGAGCTGGCGCACAAGGAAGGCACCGCGCTGTACGTCATGGACGAGGCTGACCTGCGCAACCGCATGGAAACGTACCTCACGTCGTTCCGCAGCCGTTACGAAAACTCCGACGTCATCTACGCGTCGAAGGCGTTTCTGAACAAGGAAGCCGCGCGCATCGTGGCGCAGGAGGGCCTGTGCCTGGACGTGTCTGGCGGCGGCGAGCTGTGGTGCGCGCAGCAGGCGGGCTTCCCCATGGAGCGCGTGTTCGTGCACGGCAACAACAAAACGCCGCAGGAGTTGCGCGAGGCCATTTCCGCAGGTGTGGGCCGCATTGTGGTTGACAGCCGCATCGAACTGGCGCGCGTGAGCGAAATTGCCGGCGAGCTGGGCGTCACGCAGAACATCTACATGCGCGTTACCCCCGGCGTGGAGGCCGACACGCACGAGTACATCCGCACGGGCTGTGAGGACAGCAAGTTCGGTTTCACCATGCTCAACGACTTCGCGTTCAAATGCGTGAAGGACGCCCTGGAGGCTCCGAACGTGCATCTGGCCGGCTTCCACTGCCACATCGGCTCGCAGATTTTCGCGCTGCATTCGTTCGCCGAGGCCGTGCAGGTCATGGTGGAGTTCATCGCGCGCGTGAAGGAAACGTACGGCTACGAGGTCGAGGAGCTGGACATGGGCGGCGGCCTGGGCATCGCCTACACCGCCGAGGACAAGCCGTCCACCATTGACCAGTTCGCGGAATGCACCGTCAACGCCGTGCGCGAGAACTGCGAGCGCTTGGGCGTGAAGCTGCCGCGCCTGGCCGTTGAGCCCGGCCGCAGCCTGGTGGCAACGCCCGGCATCACGCTGTACACCATCGGAATCCTGAAAACGCTGCCGAACATCCGCAAGTACGTGGCCATTGACGGCGGCATGTCCGACAACATCCGCACGGCGTTGTATCATGCCGACTACGAACCGACCATCGCGAACAAGGCGGGCCAGCCGCGCACCGAGATCGTCACGCTGTGCGGCAAGCATTGCGAAAGCGGCGACGCCGTGGTTATCGACATGCCGCTGCAGACGCCCGAGGTAGGCGACGTGGTTGCCGTGTTCGGCACCGGCGCGTACTGCTACACCATGGCCAGCAACTACAACGGCCAGCCGCGTCCCGCCATCGTGTTCGTGAAGGACGGCGAAGCACGCGTGACCACCCGTCGCGAAACCTACGCCGACCTGTACCATCGCGATTTGTAGGGGTTTCGGGACTGATTGCCTTTTCTGAAGGGGGATATATGACCATCAAACTTGGACTTGTGGGAACGGGCACCGTCGGCGGCGGCTGCATCGACATCCTGCACAACCATCGCGAGGATTTCAAGCGCCGTCTGGGCGTTGACATGGAACTTGTGCGCGTGTGCTCGCGCAATCCCGAGCAGGCCGAGGCACACGGCGTGTCCGACCTGTTCACCACCGACTTCAACGACATCCTGAACGACCCGGAAATCGACATTGTCATCGAGCTTATTGGCGGCACCACCGTTGCGCGCGACATCGTGCTGGGTGCGCTGAACGCCGGCAAGAACGTGGTCACCGCCAACAAGGCGCTTATGGCAACGTATGGCGAAGAGGTCATGGGCTTGGCGCGCGAGAAGAACCTGGAAGTGGGCTTCGAGGCCAGCGTCGGCGGCGGCATCCCCATCATCCAGCCGCTGAAGCATTCGCTCATCAGCAACGAGATCACCTCCGTCATGGGCATCGTGAACGGCACCACCAACTATATGCTCACGCGCATGGTCGACGACGGCCTGTCCTACGAAGATGCGCTGGCCGAGGCGCAGGCGAAGGGTTTCGCCGAGGCCGACCCCACCGCCGACGTGGACGGTTTCGACGCCGCTGCAAAGATTGCCATCCTGGCATCCATCGCGTTCAACAGCCGCGTGAAGCTGGGCGACGTGTATACCGAGGGCATCCGCAACATCACGCAGCTTGACATGGACACGGCCGACGACATGGGCTACGTCATCAAGCTGCTGGCGCTGGCGCATCGCACGCCCGAGGGCATCGACGTGCGCGTGCATCCCACCATGCTGCCGAAGGCGCACCAGATGGCCATGGTCAACGGCGTGTACAACGCCATTTACGTCACGGGCGACGCCGTGGGCGAGACCATGTTCTTCGGCGAAGGCGCCGGTGCGGGCCCGGCCGCTGCGGCGGTTATGGGCGACGTGCTTGAGGTGGCGCGCCACATGACGCTGGGCATCCCGCCTGTTGTCGGCTGCACGTGCACCGACAACCTGCCCATCGTGCCGATGGAGCAGCTGCACACGAAGTACTACATTCGTTTCGCCGTGGCTGACCGTTCCGGCGTGCTGGCTTCTATGGCCGGCGTGTTCGCCAAGCACGGCGTCAGCGTGCGCAGCGTGGTGCAGCGCGGCAGCGCCGAGCACGAAACGGTGAACCTCAGCTACGTCACGCACACCGCCAGCGAGGCCAGCGTGCGCCGCGTGCTCGATGAGATCGGCCAGCTCGACGACGTCTTGCGCGCCGAACCCAGCGTCATCCGCGTAGAAGACTAATTGGGTTCCGCCGGCCTGCTGGCCGGCGGACCTGCTCGACGCTGTGGCCGCTTGTGGCACGCCGTCTTCGATTTCAGCTGCGCAGGCATGGCCCAAAGGCCAATGCCCGCTTGCTTCAACCGAATACGACGCACCACAAGCGCCCTCGCTGACTTTGGTGGGCCTGTGAGTGAGAAGAGTGGGACAAAGGGACAGTCCCTTTGTCCCACTTTGGTATACGGAAAAGGGGACATGATGGAGCAGTATAAGGAAGAGTTCATCCACTTTATGGTGGAGAGCCATGTGCTGAAGTTCGGTAGCTTCACTCTGAAAAGCGGGCGTCAGTCGCCGTTCTTCATGAACGCGGGCGCGTACGTCACGGGCGAGCAGCTGCATCGCCTGGGCAAGTACTACGCGCAGGCCATTCACGACAACTTCGGCCTGGACTTCGACGTGGTGTTCGGCCCGGCCTACAAGGGCATTCCGCTGGCGGTGGTCACGGCCATCGCGCTGCAGGAGCTGTATGGCAAGGAAGTGCGCTACTGCTGTAACCGCAAAGAAGTGAAGGATCACGGCGCGGACAAAGGCAACCTGCTGGGCGCCGACCTGCACGACGGCGACCGCGTCATCATGGTCGAGGATGTCACCACGTCCGGCAAGTCCATCGACGAGACGTACCCCATCCTGAAGGGTGCGGCCGACGTGGACGTGAAAGGCCTGATCGTCAGCCTGAACCGCATGGAAGTGGGCAAGGGCGGTGTTGTTACGGCCCAAAAGGAAGTGCAGGAGAAGTACGGCTTCCCGGTGGCGTCCATCGTTAGCATGGCCGAGGTTGTAGAGTGCCTGTGCAACAAAGAGGTGGAAGGCGAAGTTGTCATCAACGACGACATCAAGGCCGCCATTGACAAGTACTACGAGCAGTACGGCGCCAAGGAATAACCGCGCGGGCATAACTCAAGTTTTCGGGGGCGGGCAGCATAAGCCCGCCTTTTCCGTAATAAGGAGACAAACATGGATGCTTCGAATATCGGCGTGATCTTCGATTGCGACGGAACGTTGCTCGATTCGATGGGTGTGTGGCACGAGCTGCAGTATGACCTGGCGAAACGTGCAGGTGGCGAACTGACTGCCGACGACATCGCCGCGCTTGCGCCTATGAGCATTCCCGAATGCGGCGCGTATTTCCACGAGCACTTCGGCTTGGGCGAAGACGACCGCGACGTGGTGTGTATGATCGACGAGTACATGCTCGACTTCTATCGCAACCGCGCCGAAGCGCGGCCGGGCGCGCTTGAGTTCGCTCGCGCGCTTGCCGAGGCGGGGGCGCACCTGACCGTGGCGTCATCAAGCCCGAAGCCGTACCTGATGGCGGGCATGCAGCGTTGTGGGTTCGCACCGCTGCTCGACCGCGTGCTGTCGGTGGAGGACGTGCATTCCACGAAGCGCCAGCCCGATGTGTGGGATCGCGCGCGCGAAATCATGGGCACGCCGAAGGAAACCACTTGGGGCGTGGAGGATTCCGCGTACGCCATCGACACGCTGCGCAACGCGGGCTACCGCACGCTCGGCGTGTACGATAGCGACGACGCCGGCACGTGGGAGGCAATGCAGACTGGCGCCGAGCACGCCGTCAAGACCTTCGAGGACCTCAAGCTCGAAGACTTCCTCAAATGGAACGAAAGCCCCCTCTACGTGGGCAAAGTGGAAAAGTAAAGGCCATCGACGCGCTACCGTCTTCCTCAAAACAAACCGCCCGCGCCGGATTTCCAGCGCGGGCGGTTCTCTAATCCCAGGGGTTCGATTGAAACTGCGGCTCGGGTGTGGGAGGGCGGTCCGAATAGGGGTCGTACCCGTCGTCGTCTTCGGCCTCGGCGCGAATGAACGGGTCGTCTTTGGGCTGCTCACCGTCCTTCGCCGTCTTCGCAGCCGGGCCCTTCGCGTGGCCAGCTTTCGGCAAAGGCGTGACCTGCGGTTTCAGCGTGTAGTACTTCGCCATGGGGCTGTTCATCTCCTTCCCGTTTTTAGTCCGGAAGCATTATCTCATCTAAGCGCAAGCAGGGCCCCGCGCCATGGTGCAGGGCCCTGCCTATCGGTTGGAGCAATTTACGGCATCAAACTGTTGCCGGCTGCTTCGGTGCGAGTTCAGCGCACATCCTCTTTGTCGTGCCGCTACTCGGCGTCGCCGAGGCTGTCCAGGTCGTAGGGCGTGGTCTGGTACACGTAGTAGTTCAACCAGTTCGTGTACAGCAGCTGCGCATGCGCGCGCCACGTGCTGACCGGCTCTTGCGTGGGGTCGTCGTTGGGGAAGTAGTGCGCGGGGACGGGCACGTCAAGGCCGTTGTTCACGTCGCGGTTGTACTCGTTGCGCAGCGTGTCGGTGTCGTACTCGGGGTGGCCGAACACGAAGAAGTGACGGCTGTCGATGCTCTTCGCGATGTACACGCCGGCCTCGTCGGACTGCGCCACGATCTCAAGGCGCGGATCGGCCTCGATGTCGGCGGCATCGACGGTGGTGTGGCGCGAGTGCGGTGCCCAGAACTTGTCGTCGAAGCCGCGCACCAGCGGGCTGGAGGGCTTCAGCACGTCGTGGTTGAACACGCCGGACAGCTTCTTCGGCAGCTCGTGCTTCTGGATGCCGTAGTGGTAGAAGATGCCCGCCTGTGCGCCCCAGCAGATGTGCAGCGTAGAGTGCACGTTCGTGGTGGACCACTTCATGATGCGGCACAGCTCGTCCCAGTAGTCCACGTCTTCGAACTCGTGCAGCTCAACGGGCGCGCCCGTGATGATCATGCCGTCATAGCGGTTGTCTTTCACCTGGTCAAACGTGCGGTAGAACGTTTTCAGGTGCTCTTGCGACACGTTTTTCGACTCATGGCTGATGGTGTGCAGCAGCTCCACTTCGATCTGCAGCGGCGTGTTGGACAGCTTGCGCATGATCTGCGTTTCCGTCTCGATTTTCTTCGGCATAAGGTTGAGCAGCAGCACGCGCAGCGGACGAATGTCCTGGTGCATGGCGCGATGCTCCGTCATCACGAAGATGTTCTCGCTTTCAAGCTGCTCGGTTGCAGGCAGCTGGTCGGGAATGCGGATAGGCATGACGTATGCTTCCTTTCTATATATGTACGTTCGGGCGGGTTGCCGTTTGCCGAGCGCGAAATACCGTTGGCACCATGATATCAAAGCGCCCGAAAGCCGGGCTATTGGCAAACCAGAAAGCAAGTTATCGGCCCGAGGGATTGCGCAAGACGCGAGACGGGCAGTCCCTAGAGCAAGCGCGGAAAGCGAAACCGCCAGAAATTAGACGCGTTCCTGCTCGATGAATTCGCCGTGAAATGCGCCTCTCGCGTCGGTGGCGGGCTCCTCGTCTTTGCGAAAGCGCGCGCAAGGATGGGGCGATAACCGGCACGCCCGTCTACCTGTTGCAGTTTGCGTAAACGCGCGCTCGGGACCTGTGCAATCCGTGTGAAAATCACGGGATTTCCCCAGTTGAGCATTCGTGGCCCATTGACTTGCTCGCGCCAAAACCCGTAGACTACAAAAGTTCGCTTTCAAAAGCCCCGTAAACGTAGGGTGGAGGCAACGCCACTGGATGGGGTGTCCAGACCCTGGCCCGGCGTGCTGGCGTAGGAAACCGGCGGCCAACAGACCTGCACTTTTGAAAAACGACACCCTGTGCGCTGTGGTCGCACAGCGTAACAGGAAGGACATGGAGGAAAAACAGTGAAGACGTATCACGCTAAGCCCCATGAAGTTGAGCGCAAATGGTACATCATCGACGCTGAGGACCAGGTTCTCGGTCGTCTGGCTACCAAGGCTGCTACCATTCTGAAGGGCAAGCACAAGCCGCAGTACACGCCGCATGTGGACACCGGTGACTTCGTGATCATCATCAACGCGGACAAGGTTCGCGTGACCGGTTCGAAGGAACTGAACAAGCGCTACTATCGCCACTCCGGTCATCCGGGCGGACTGAAGTCTGAGACCTTCGCCGAGGCCATGGCCAAGCATCCCGAGCGCGTCATCGAGCATGCCGTCAAGGGCATGCTGCCGAAGAACACGCTGGGCCGTGCACAGGGCATGAAGCTCAAGGTGTACGCTGGTGCTGAGCACCCGCATATGGCTCAGAAGCCGGTCGAGATCAAGATGGAGGACTAACCCATGGCGAATGAAGCATTGTACTACGGCACTGGTCGTCGTAAGAACGCTGTCGCTCGCGTGCGTCTCGTTCCCGGCACCGGCAAGGTGACTGTCAACGGTCGTGACGGCAAAGAGTACTTCGGCCGCGAGGCTCTGCTCGACTATGCCAAGACCCCGTTCAAGGTCACGGATACCCAGGATCACTTCGACGTGCTCGCCCGCATCGACGGCGGCGGCATCTCGGGTCAGGCCGGCGCTCTGCGTCACGGCATCTCCCGTGCCCTGCTGGCAGCTGGCGACTACCGCGCCGAGCTGAAGAAGGCTGGCTTCCTGACGCGCGACGCTCGTATGGTCGAGCGCAAGAAGTACGGTCTGAAGAAGGCCCGCAAGCGCCCGCAGTTCAGCAAGCGCTAAGTTTGCACCTTTCGGTTGCGTTTACGCAGCCGTGCAAGCCACGAAAGCCCGTTCCGCATTTGCGGAGCGGGCTTTCCGCGTTTTTGAGGAGGAGTGCGAGGTGAGCCTTGCGGCGGAACTTCGCAATGGCGACTTTGCTGTGGTAGGCGAGCGTAAGGCGGGCAGGAAGGCTCCTCAACGAACTGGAATTGGGGGATTTGTTGTCGGTATGCGCTGCAAGTAGCGTGTTTCGGATCAAAAAGCGCTCATGTATGTGATTTGCTGGTGACATGTCAAGTGCCCATCGGTTGCAGACTGCTGTGACCTGGGCATATGCAAGCGGCAAGTGGTTGTTTGCTCGGGCCGCAAATTAAATCACATACATGAGCGATTTTCGGCAAGATATGCTACCGCTTGTTGTGATATGCGGTTGTTCGGGGCTACGCATTGATTGCCGTTGGGGAATCTTGGAGTGGTTGGCGGCGACGGGCTTCACGCCGCGCGCGTAACGAAACGTTACCGCCCCTGAAAACTACCGGAAACATAGCGCCGGTACCGTAAGTTATAGCAAGTTGACGTGCAGCTAGTCTGCTCAAGATGCTAAGCTACGGGAATTGGCAAATCCGCTTACCCGTAAGCAGTCTCGAGGGAAGCACGCGTCTGAAAGGTAACTATGAAGGAGCTCACGCCTATGTCGAAAATTCCTGAGATCTACGGCTCGATGGTGTTCAACGAGCACACGATGCAGGAGCGACTGCCATCTGCAACGTACAAAGACTTGATGAAGACCATCAAGAAGGGCGAGCCTTTGAACCTTGAGGTCGCCAACGTCGTCGCCCATGCCATGAAGGAATGGGCCATTGAAAAGGGAGCTACGCACTACACGCATTGGTTCCAGCCCCTTTCCGGCATCACCTCCGAGAAGCACGACAGCTTCCTCGATCCCACCGGCGACGGCCGCGCCATCATGAGCTTCTCGGGCAAGGAGCTCATCCAGGGCGAGCCCGATGCCTCCAGCTTCCCGTCCGGCGGCCTGCGCGCCACGTTCGAGGCCCGCGGCTACACTGCCTGGGATCCCACCAGCTACGCGTTCATCAAGGACGAGGTGCTGTGCATCCCCACGGCGTTCTGCAGCTACACCGGCGAGGCGCTTGACAAGAAAACCCCGCTGCTGCGCTCCATGAGTGCCATCGACGAGCAGGCCAAGCGCGTGCTGGCGCTGTTCGGCGAGCACGTTGATCGCGTGATCACCACCGTCGGCGCCGAGCAGGAGTACTTCCTGATCAGCGAGAAGGATTACGCGAAGCGCTCCGACCTCATCATGACGGGTCGCACGCTGTTCGGTTACTCCCCGTTGAAGGGCCAGGAGCTCGAGGAGCATTACTTCGGCGCCATCCGTCCCACGGTCAACGAGTTCATGAAGGAACTCGACAGCGAGCTGTGGAAGCTGGGCGTGTCGGCGAAGACCAAGCACAACGAGGTTGCCCCCGCGCAGCACGAGCTGGCGCCGCTGTTCACGAACGCCAACCGCGCCATCGACGAGAACCTGCTGACCATGGAAAAGATGCGCCTGCTGGCCAGCCATCACGGCCTGGTGTGCTTGCAGCACGAGAAGCCGTTCGATGGCATCAACGGCTCGGGCAAGCACAACAACTGGTCCATTTCCGCCGGCAAGACGAACTTCCTTGACCCCGGCGAAACGCCCATGGACAACCTGCGCTTCCTGGTGTTCCTGACGGGCGTCATCCAGGCGGTCGACGACTACCAGGAACTGCTGCGCATGACCGTCGCGTCGGCTGGCAACGATCACCGCTTGGGCGCCAACGAGGCCCCGCCGGCGATTGTGTCCATCTTCCTGGGCGACGAGTTGGGTGCCATCGTGGACGCGCTTGTGGACGACCACGAGTACACGTCTGCGGAAAAAGTTGCTGTTGACCTGGGCGTTTCGGTGCTGCCGAACTTCCTGAAGGATAACACGGACCGCAACCGCACCAGCCCCTTCGCCTTCACGGGCAACAAGTTCGAGTTCCGCATGCCGGGCTCGGCAGTGAATCTGGCCGACTGCAACATGGTGCTCAACACCGCCATGGCCAAGTCGCTGAAGGACTTCGCCGACGCCATGGAGGGCAAGACGGGCGAAGAGTTCGAGTCCGCCGCCATCGCCTACATCAAGGAGACGCTGAAGAAGCACCAGCGCATCATCTTCAACGGTAACGGTTACTCCGACGAGTGGCCCGCCGAGGCCGAGCGCCGCGGCCTGGCCAACAACCGCACCACGGCCGATGCGCTGCCGGCGTACGTTGCGCCTGAAAGCATCAAGCTGTTCGAAGAGTTCAACGTGCTGTCCGAGGTGGAGGTGCGCAGCCGCTACGAGGTGAAGCTTGAGAAGTACACCAAGCTTATGAACATCGAGGTGCGCACCATGAAGCGCATGACGCGCCGCACGTACCTGCCGGCCATCAACAAGTACGCCACGCTGGTTGCGAACGAGATCAACGAGCTGAAGTCCGCCGCCGCAGGCATCGACACGTCCGTGCAGGACGAGCTGCTGAAGAAGGTCACCGACGGCATCAAGGAGATCAACGCCGCGCTGAACGACTTGCATGAGGCGCACCTTGAGGCGCGCGCCATCGCCGACGAACAGGAAAAGGCGAACAAGTACGCGCACGAGATCGTGCCGAAGATGGAGCGCCTGCGTGCCGGCGTCGACGCCATGGAGTGCGTGGTAGCGCACGACCTGTGGCCCGTACCCACCTACAACGACATCCTGTTCTACTGCTAATTGGTTCCGCCGGCCTGCCGGCCGGCGGACTAACTCGACGCTGTGGGCCGCTGTGGCACGCCGTCTTCGCACGTTCCCGAGAGCTTACGTACCGAAGTACGCGGCGCCCTCGCGAACCCGCGAATGCGACGCACCACAGCGGCCCTCGCTGACTTTGGTGGACCTGGGATGTTTGGAATCGAAGAAGCCGCCCACTGGGCGGCTTCCTTTTTGCGAAACCTTACAGTTCGTCGGTGTCGAGCCAGATGGTGAAGGGGCCGTCGTTGGTGAGGCTGACTTGCATCATGGCGCCGAAGCGGCCGGTTTCCACGTGCGGTACGTCTTGGCGGGCGCGGGCTACGAACTGCTCGTAGAGGCGCTCGGCCGCATCGGGCGCGCCGGCATTCGTGAAAGAGGGGCGGTTGCCTTTCTTGCAGCTCGCGTACAGCGTGAACTGCGACACCACCAGCACTTGTCCGTCAACGTCGGCAAGCGACCGGTTCGTTTTGCCGACTTCGTCCTCGAAGATGCGCAGCTTGAAGATCTTGCTCCATAGGCGTTCGACTTGCTCTTCGCCGTCGTTGGCGCCAACGCCCAGCAAAATCAGGTACCCGCGCTCGCACGAGCCAACGGTGGTGCCTTCGATATCAACCTGCGCGTGTGTAACGCGCTGAACCAGTGCTCGCATGGCGTTCCTTTCTCTCGGTGAAGCCAGGATACCGAATTATCGACAGAGTTATCACCTCGGGGCGGCGAAGCGGACCGGGCGCTCTACCTGTTACGCCTTCTCTTCTTGGATGAGGTCGATCATTTCCTGGCTGGAGTGTACGCCGAGCTTTTGGTAGATGTGCTGGCGGTGCGTGCTGACCGTACTTTTCGACAGGCAAAGCTGCTCTTGGATGTAGGCCAGGTTGCGACCCTTGGCGAACAGCGTCATGATCTCGGTTTCGCGCGCATTCTCGGCTGCTGCGGTCGGAATCGCCGGCACCGGCACCGCGCTGGCCGAAATCGGTGACGCGCCCTTCGGGCGCTGCCAAATCGGGGTGGAGCTCTTGCTCCGCCCTACGAAAACGGCCATGCTGCCGGCTGACCCCTCCCCGGCGGCGTGGCGACCCTTGAAAACCAGCTCCCTTCCACAAGCGGCCCCTTCCGCTTGGAGACATCCCATTCCCCTAACCCCCTTGCAAACAGGAATGTCTTCAAGCGAAAGGGGCCGTTTTGCGTCCCAAAGTGCGCAACGCGCCTACGTGTGGGTTGCCTTGTGTTTCGGATTAGCGTTTGTGGGTGTTTTAACGTAGCCAGCCCAGTTCGAACAGATAATCGGGAGCTATTTTCCCAGGTCAATAAGTTGAACATATTGGCTCTTGTTGACGCTTGAGCGTTAAAACACCCACAAACGATAATTCCTGCCAATGGGATGGTTTGCGGTCTGCAATGAGTCGTCCTGCTTTGGGTAAAGCGTACCCGGTTACGGTTGCTAAGCGCGATTCGGGTTGTTTCTGCGTGGAGCGGGTCGAAATCCGTTCTGTATACAGAACAAAAATGGGTGAAATCTGTTCTGTATACTGAACAGAATGATGGCGAAGGCGCGCGGTGGTGTGCGCTGGTGCGAGGAAGGAACAACTATGCAGGAAGTGCTGTTTGTGGAATACCCGAAGTGCTCGACGTGTCGGAAGGCGAAGGCGTGGTTGGACGCGCATGGCGTGGCGTATGTCGATCGCGACATTGTGGCCGACAACCCCACGGCTGCCGAGCTGGCCGAATGGCACGCGAAAAGCGGGCTGCCGCTGCGCCGGTTCTTCAACACCAGCGGGCAGCTGTATCGCCAACTCAACGTGAAGGTGCAGCTTGACGCGGGCATGTCCGACGCGCAGGCCTACGACCTGCTGGCAACGAACGGCATGCTGGTGAAGCGCCCGATCGTCGTTGGCCCCGACTTCGTGCTTACCGGCTTCAAAGAGGCGGACTGGGAAGCGGCCCTGCTATAAGCCAGCGTTGCGATGAATGTTAACCCGCTTTTGCTCTAGCGGAACACTGCTCAACGCGTGCACCCGAAAATTCAGGTGGCTACTGGGCTCTGGGGCGTAGGGCTGAGCAGATGATGCACTTCAAATAGGCTGCCTTGCAAGAAGACTCGTAGGGAAGAGCGAAAGCTCTTCCCCAACTAGAAAGCGCGAAGCGCGTCACCAAATTCCCGTTGGGGGGCAGTGACGCGCTTCGCGCTTGTTTGCTACTGGCGCACATTCGCCCAGCCCTACGTTGTGGTTGGCGAAGCATCTGCCCCTTCGCCAGCTTTTATGCCAGCTGCTTGGTGAAGTCGCTGGGCGGGATGATGCACATGCGCGTGCCGTTTTGCAGGCGGATGCGGCCGATGTGCAGCTTCAGGCGCCCGGCCGTTTCCAGGTCGGTCATGCCGAAGCGCGACACCACCAGCTTCTGGCTTGCCTTGCCAGCCAGGGCGTACACGCGGCGCACGTCTTTCTCGTGCTCGCGCTCCTGCTTGTCAAGCGGCATCTCGGCGCTGTCGTAGTACTCGCGGCACGGGATGAAGCCGGCCACGAACCCGGCAACCACCAGCATCTTCGGCGACAGGCCTGCAACCTGGTCGTACGGCACAACCTGCACGGCGTCGGCGGCGTCGATGGTGGGCGCTAGCAGGCGAGCGCGGAAGCGTGCGGCCATGGCGGCGGCGGAGTTGTCTTCGCCGGCCAGGCATAGGCTGCGCACCACGGCCGGGACGGTTGCTCCCGCCTCGCCGGTTACCAGCTCGGCAAGCTTGTCCAGCAGTGCGGAACCTTCAAGCCCTGCGGCAGCTTCGATTACGGAAAGGCCTGCTGCGTGCGCATCGGCAACGCGCTTGGCGCCTACCACGTGGTCGATCTCGCCCGTGCCCACGGCCTGCGCGCCGCCCAGCACGTCGCGCAGCGCTGCCACCAGGCCCTCGTTGTGCTCGCCGGCGTACGTGCGCAGGTTCGCGATGGCGGAGCTGTTGGCCAACCAGTCGTTGTAGCCGCACCAGCAGCGCCATGCCAGCGCATTCTCGGGATTTGCCACCAGGTCAAGCGCCGTCAGCACGTGCGACGGCACGCAGCGTGCGTTGTCGCGGATGTCGCCGCGCACGGGCTGGCGGTCGGTCAGGATGTGCGCGGGAACCTTTGCGGCAAGCAGGGCCTTCGTGATGTTGCGCGCCCAGATGCCGTTCGGCACGGCCACCACCACGTCGGCCGGGGATACGCCCTCGGCAACGGCGTCGGCCACGCGCTTGGCTACGCCCACGAATTCGTTTTCGGGCTCGGGGAAGTCAAGCACTTCGGCTGCGCCTGCGGCGGCGTTGTCTGCGGGCTGGAACACCACGGACTCCACAGCCGGGTCGGCTAGCAGCTTCGCAGCAGCCTGCGCGCCCGCGGTGCACGTGCGGCACTCAGTCAGCTCAACGTCGACGGCACCGGCGTGCGCGTCCATGAACTCGTCCAGGCCGGCGGCGTACGGGTAGCTGTCGTACACTTCCACGCAGGCCACGCGGTCGCCCGCAACGGTAAGCGACTCGCGCGCCACCAGGCCTGCCAACAGCTGCGATGCCTTGCTGATGCGCTGGTAGTCGTCCACGAACACGTGGGCGAACGCGTGGGCATCGCGCGCGCCGGCATGGCTGCGCAGGTAGTTCACGGCCAGGTTGCCCAGTTCGGGTTCAAGGATGCTGCGCGTGAACGCCAGGTTCGCCTTCACCAGCTCGTGGATGTTCGATTCCTCGCCGGCCAACAGCCAGTTCTCATCGTCGTCGGCAAGCTCGGTCCAGCTGCGGTAGAAGAATTTCAGCATCTCGCGCAGGCGCTTCGGGCGCAGGCCGCTGACTTTCATGTCCTCAAGTAGGAACAGCTTCTCGTAATCGGTCAGCAGGCGCGGCTCGCGGCCCGACCAACGGATAGCCTCGGCATCGCCCATCACGTCGAGCGCCAGCGCGCGCGGCGTGGTAACCGCAACGTCGGCGGCGCTTACGCCCGCAGCTTCGGCGGCGGCGTCAAGGCGCGCCTTGAACGCCAGCGCGGCTTGCGGCGTGGCGCACAGCACCAGCACGTAGGCGGCTTTCGCGTCCTGTTTCAGCGCCTCGACCGCGCGGTTGATAAGTTCCTGCGTTTTGCCGGTGCCCACACCGCCAACGATGCGCGTTGCGGCAACCTGCGATTGATCCTGCGTCATTTCAGACCTCCCAGCTGATGTCTGCTTATACCTATATATATGGCAAACGCGTTGGCCCTGGGCTCCTCTGCGAGCATTGACGCTCTTGCGTGGCGAACGTCAGAACCATGCGTTTCAATGAGCGAACGCGCAAGAGCGTCCGCAGCGTATTCCGTAAAGCAACAAACACTTTACCTTGCGTTCGCGAAACGCCCCTTCGCCACGTGCGGCGATGCTTGCCGGCTGCGACGGGGGAGTGGGACAAAGGGACTGTCCCTTTGTCCCACTTTTGCGCTTCGCGAAATGGAGGGGTGCGAGGCGAAGCGCGCTTCAATGGTGCAAGGGGGAGCGGCACCCTCTTCTGTGGGGAGGGAGGGGGGTGAGAGAGCGCTGCTCCCGGGTAGAAGGTGGCCTATCCCCCAAGGCCCTTGCTAAGCCACCCTCTACCCGGGAGGCCGGGCGCGCGGCCCGGCGATTCCCGTCGTGCTGCGCGGGAAGTACCAGTTCCCGCGCTGGCTGCCGGCCGGCAAGGCGCCTGTGCGCCCGCCGCTCGCAAGCCCCGCCAGCGTGCACGTGCCGCCGGCGGCAAATCCTGCAGCAACGGCGTTGCCGCAGGTCAAGCAACTACTCGTTCTTCGCCAGCGTAACTTTCTCGCCTTTCTTGGCGATCAGCGGCATGGTGATGGCGTTCGCGGGGCACGCGTCCACGCAGCTGCGGCACTTCGTGCACTCGCTCCAGGCGGCCTCGGAAAGCTCGGGGTGGCGCGGGTCGATGCCCTCGTTGCAGGCCTTACCGCAGCGGCCGCATGTGGCGCCCTTGCTGGTTTCCAGGCACTTCGCGTCGTCGATGGTGGGCTTGAACGTGCGGTTCAGCTTCGCGATAAGGCTCATGAACGCCGACAGCGGGCACAGCTTGTGACACCATTTCTTGAACAGCACCACTTCAGCGATCAGCAGCGCCGGCACCACGATGAGCGACCACGTGACGTCGCCCTGGCCGAACAGATTCACCAGCAGCAAAATGGTGGCGAACGTCAAGCCGATGGGGCACACCAGGCAGAACACCGGGAAGCCGAAGATGAACGTGGACACCAGCGCGCCGCCCAGCACGAAATGACGGGCGTCAACGGCGTCGCCGCGCTTCTTCGCGCAGCTGGCGCAGCCGGCCAGGCCCTTCGCGTCCTTCTCGCAGCCGGTGGCAAGCGCGGCCTTCTCCTCGTCGGTCAGCGGGGCCACGTTGGCGGCCTTGGTGCCGTCGGCGTCTTCGGCTTTCGCTTCCTTAGCCTGCGGCTTGCTGAACAGGTCGCGCAGCTTTTGCACCAGCGGCACCGGGCAGATCCAGCCGCAGAACGCGCGGGCGAAGATGACGATAAGCACCGCCATGATGACCAGCGACACCAGTGCGCGCGGCACCATCATCTTGCTGGCAAGCATGGTGCCCAGCGCGCCAAGCGGGCACAGGATGGAGATGTCCCAGATGCCCGGCGCTGAAATGGTGCCGATGCCCAGGTTCGTCAAAAAGCCAACGAACACAATGACGATGACGGCAAGCGCTGTTAAGGTGCGCAGCGTCTTCGAATTCTTTTTCATGACCGCACCTTACCTTTCTACCTGGTCAAGCGGCTGGATGGTGATTGCTCGCGCCGTGGCGCCCTCGGAAATGGAACCGTTTTGCAGCGACACGCACACGCTTTCGCAGGCACCGCAGCCGTTGCATTTATTCTCAAGGACCACCGGGCGATTGTCGCCGTCAAGCTCCATGGCCTGGTAGGGGCACGCATCGTAGCAGAAGCGGCAGCCGATCAACTTGTACGCCAGGCACCAGTCGGTGTTGATGACGGCGCGGCCGATGATGGTGTTCTCCTTCGTGGCGCCGGCAGGCAGTTCAAGCGCCTTCGTGGGGCAAGCGCTCACGCACAGCGGCGTGCCGCCGTTTTCTTCGGTGCACCAGTCGCAGTAGTTGTCGCTGAAATCGAGCGTTGGCGTGCGCATGTTCAGGATGCCGTCTTCGATGTGCGCCGGGCGAATGACGTCGCGCGGGCAGATCTCGTAGCATTTCTCGCAGCGGATGCACGCGCTGATCAGGCGCTCGTCGTCCTGGCCTCCCGGAGGGCGAATGATGGCCTGCGGGGCCACGTACTTCAGCCCGCCCAAGCCCAGCATCACGGCGGCGCCGCCGATGCCAAGGCACAGCGTGCGGCGGGTCATGCCGCCGGTCTTCTCCTGATTTTCGGCAGCTTGCGCCCTTGCCGCGCCCGCTGCCTGGCTCGTCTTGTCCGCGCGGTCTTCGGGCAGGTCCGTGCGGTTTTCTGTAGTAGTCATCGCTCCTTCTTTCGTTCGCCCGATGTCGGCCCCCACGCCGGCGCCCTCCACGCCGGGAAACCTTGCAGTGTCACCGCGGCGCGCGCCGGTTTCAGCGCGCGCGCCGCGGGCGGTGCCTATTCCTCGTCGGTGAGGACGTCGTCCAGAAACGCCTTGTCGGTGTTCAGGAAGCCATCGGTCAGATACGCCAGGCCCTGGTACAGGTCGGTTTTCGCGAAACGCTTCATGTCGGCCGTCATCATGGGCACCCAGGACAGCAGATGATCTTCCAGGAAGTTCTGCTGCGTGGTTAGAAGCGCGGCGGCCTCGTCCTCGTCGCCGCGGCGCAGTGCCTCGACGGTGCGGTTGGCCAGGATCTGCTCGAACTCCAGCTCCAGCGCCACGTGGTCTTCGCCTTCCTTCCAGCTGTCCTGCTTGTCCAGGCCGGCGGAACGGTAAATGGCCAACACTTCGTCGCGGGCGTCCTGCATGAGCAGGCGCTTCTCGGACGTGTACACGCTCTCGAACGGGTAGGCGGCCGAGAAGGCGTCCACGCCGTGGCCGATGAACACGCGCGTGTAATCCACGGCCAGGTCGGTCAGGCTGTTCTCCCAGGTGTTGGACAGGTACTTCGCCAGGCGCAGGTAACCCTCGTCAACATCGGAGTTGCCCGTGGCGGCGGGGAAGCGCATACCGTGCAGCTGGTCAAGCAGTTCTTGGTCGATTTCCACGCGGAACAAGCGGCTGAGCAGGCCGTACGTTGCGGCACGCTGCTCAATCAGCTTGATAAGCTCGTCCATGGTTGCCTCTTCGGCGGTGTTGGTGTTCTCGGCCATGATTAGTTCTCCTCGTATTCAGTTGTGGGTTCGTCCACGACATCTGCCAGCATTTCCAGGCCCTGCTTACCGATTTCGGTGGTAAACCACGCCTTGCGCCATTCAAGCGCGTCGCATTTTTCCAGTTTGTCCACGAAGTGCGGCGCGTACAGGCGCGGCTTTTGCACCAGCGGGTCGTTGTCCACAACACCGTTGATGGTGGGCGTGGTGGCGCCGGACGCGTCGTTGCACAGCATAAGGATGCGCTTGTAGATGGTGGCGTACTTCGCGTCTTCCTCAAGCAGGGCGCGCAGGCGGTCGATGGGCTTGTCGGAATCAAGTTTTGCCTGGCCAGCCTCGGTGATGCGCCAGAACACCTCAACGGGTTCGGCGGCTTCCAGATACTCCACGCCGTCCACGACGACGGTCTTCGGCTCGGTTTCAACCTCGTCGGCCGGCGTGCCGTCGGCGGTGACGCGCTCGATGGCGCCGGCGCGCTCAAGCAGGCTGCACAGGTTTGCGGCCGTGTACACGCTGAAGTTGTCTTCCTGCAGTTTGTCGACGTGCGCGTTCACGTCGGTGACGGTTTGCGGCTCTTCAACGAAGGCCAGGATGCCCAGCAGCACCTTGCGGCGCGGGGCCATGGATTTGAACAGGTCGTCGATGCGCTCTTCGGGTGTGCGCGTGTCGACGGGCTCGGCCGGCTGCTCGCCAGGCGTATCGGTTGCAGCGCTGATAGCAGCGATGTCGCCGCCCTCGTCCTCTTCTTCGTCGGCGCCGGTGTCCTCTAGTGGATCGAACTCATCAAGTTCGGAATCGAACAGATTGAAAGTGGAATCAGACATGCTCCGCCCCTCCCAGACATTGCTTACAACAAAACAAGCGCCAGCCCAAGCGGCTCGACGCTACAGTGCCGGCCCGTCAGGCCGACTCCGGGAACTTCACCCCTGAAGCTCCGACTTTTGCAAACATGTCTGCCGCGCGCCTCTCGCACGCAGGCGGACTCCCCGCAACCGATGATAGGGGTGGCGCGCCGGCGGTGTCAAGGGTTGATTTCGCGCGGTTCGTTATGCTTTCTGTAGGATAAAAGCAAGCCTGCCCGCAACGCTTTCGGCAACTGGCGTTTGACAACGCGCCGGCGGTTGCGCGATACTTCGCGACGGGGTTTGGGGAAGAATCCAAGTGGAAGGCAGTACCGACGCGCGCGGGGGCGTGCGTGGTCCGCATTGCTCTCAGGAAAGGAAGATGAGCCATGACCGCTTTTATTCGACCCTCTTTAATTTTGCGTATGGACCTGGACGAACGTTTATTCAACGACGAGCAGGTTGCCGACATCAAGCGCTCGTATTCCTACGTGGCGCCGCCGCTGGTGCAGTCGCATGCGCCGGCCGATGAAGCGCGCGTGGAGAACGTGATGCGCTTCATGATCAAGCTGCACCGCCCGTATTGGGACAAGTCCAATGCCGACGCCGAAGAGTTGTGGCAGGGCGTCATGCCAAAGTGGCTGCACAACATGTTCGCGAAGGTGTCGAACACCATCACGGCTGCTAACAACATTCACGCTGAAAACGGCGAGCCGGCGTTTCCGTATCACTGGCTTGAGCTGGAGTTCGGCGACAACGCGCTTATGGCGGTGAAGACGGGCAGCGACTCGTCGTTCCCGGCCGAGGGCGTGGACATGGTCGAGCGCGTGCGCGACCTTATGAACGAGGGCGCGCTGGGCGAAGGCATCGCGTGCGTGCGCATCCCGTCGCGCGCCAGCTACGAGGCGCAATTGGCCGCCGCCGAGGCGGCGCAGGCGCAAGCCGAGGCCGATCAGGCTGCTGGGGTTGCGGAAGAGCAGGCTGCCGAGGTCGACGAAGCTGCAGGTCAGGAAGCCGTTGCGGCCGCCGATGTCGTTGCCGAGGGCGAGGCCGCTGAGTTTGCTGAGGCAGGCGAGGCAGATGCGGCCGAGCAGCCCGAGCCCGCGTTTGCGGCTCCGGTGCTCCCCGCGTTCGACGTGGACTACGGCACGTGGGGCATCGAGTACGCCGACGGCACCGTGCGCGAGTTCGACGTCGCAACGGGCGCGTTCAAGTAGCGCATTCGCGAAGGCGGGGCAGTCAGCCTCTGCCTTCGCGCTGTTTGCCGGCGTTAACGTTTCAGGTCGTGGGGGCGACTGGTGTGGGGAACCGCTATACTGGCGGTTTGCAAGGGGGTAGACGAGAAAGGGGCAGCAATGCCAAGTGCAAAGAATTTCTTCGGTCTGCTCGAAAAACTGCAGAGTGCCGATATCACGGTTCACCAGAACCGCTGCGCCGTTGTGCGCAATCGCAACGCAAAATGCCTGAAATGCGCCGAAGTGTGTACGTCAGGTTGCATTTCTTATGAGGACAACGAGCTGATCATCTCGCCGGAAAAGTGCATCGGCTGCGGCACGTGCGCCACCGTGTGCCCGACGTGCGCGCTTGAGGCGCACCGTCCCAACGACGCCGAGCTGCTGCATCAGTGCGTCCAGGCCATGCGCGCCGCCGACGGCGAGGTCATCATCGCGTGCGAGCAGATTGTGAATGCCGCCGAAGGTCTGATCGACCGCACGAAGGTCGTGTCCGTCACGTGCCTGGGCCGTGTCGAGGAAAGCCTGCTCACCACGCTGGCCGTTGCCGGTGCCAAGCATGTCAGCCTTGTCGAAGGCAAGTGCGGCGAATGCCCGCACGCCACCGGCTTCCACATGGCCGAGCAGGTGCGCGACACCGCCAATACGCTGCTGGAAACCTGGAACAACGGCATGCGCGTTGACCTGGTAGCCAAGTTCCCGCGCTGCGCGCGCCTGGAGGGCAAGGCCAGCTTCGACGCCGACAAGCGCCACTTCTTCGAGGAAATGAAGTCCGAGGCCAAAACGGCCGCCGGCACCACGGCCGACTTCGCCGTGAAGGAAACGCTGGGCATCGAGGACAAGCCTGAGTCGCGTTTCCAGAAGGTTATGGAAGACGGCACGCTGCCGCATTTCATCCCCGATCGCCGCGAGCTTTTGCTGAACAGCCTGGCCAGCCTGGGCGAGCCGCAGGACGTCATGATCGAGACGCGTCTGTGGGGCCACGTCATCATCGACCCGGACAAATGCAGCAGCTGCCAGATGTGCGCCACGTTCTGTCCGACGGGCGCCATCAGCAAGTTCACCGACGAGGACGGTACGTTTGGCGTCGAGCACTTCCCGGGCGATTGCGTGAAGTGCCGCTGCTGCACCGACATCTGCCCGAAGCAGGCACTGACGTTGTCCGACGAGGTGTTCGCCGTCGACTTGCTGTCGGGCGCGGTAGAGCGCTACGAGATGAAACCGCTGGCGCACCCCATCGGCGACCCGCACCAGATTTGGCACACCATGAAAGACCTGCTCGGCTGCGACCAGGTTTACGAACGGTAAGCAAGCAAGAGGCCGTCCCAAGGGGCGGCCTCTTTTGCGCGTGGTTACGGCTTACTGCACCCTTTCAGCCCGCTTTCAGGGTTCACCGTATACTGTTGGATGAACGATTGCGCCTCCCCATGTCGTTTGCTTGCTGGCGTTTGGTTGGCGCGGCGTGGCTGGCGGGGCATTCGTGCTTGGCTTGGCGCGAACTTGCGGTTATGAAAGGCACACCATGCAGATTCTCATCGTGGAAGACGACGTACGCCTGGCGCAGGCGCTTGCGCATATCTTGACGGAAAATCATTACGGCGTCGACGTGGTGCACAACGGCGCCGATGGCCTGGCGTATGCGGAAAGCGGCATCTACGACGTGGTCATCCTTGACGTCATGCTGCCGAAAATGGACGGCTTCACCGTGGTTGCCGAGCTGCGCCGCAAAAGCGTCAGCACGCCGGTGCTGCTGTTGACGGCGCGCGACGCCGTGCCCGACAAGATTACCGGCCTTGACAGCGGCGCCGACGACTACATGACCAAGCCGTTTAGCCCCGCCGAGCTGCTGGCGCACCTGCGTGCGCTCACGCGCCGCCAGGGCGAGGTGGTGTTCGAAAAGCTTGCGGCGGGCGACTTGTCGCTGAACCTGGAAAGCTACGACCTGACGTGCGGACAGAAGACCATCCACCTGTCGTACAAGGAGTTTTCCCTGGCGAAAGTGCTTATGAGCAACCCGGGCCAAGTGGTGTCGAAAGAGCTGCTCATCGAGCGGGTGTGGGGCATCGAGTCCACGGCCGAGGACAACAACGTGGAAGCCTACGTCAGCTTCCTGCGCAAAAAGATGCGCTTCCTGGGATCGAAAGCGTGCATCGAGACCATCCGCAAGGCCGGTTATCGGCTTGCCGTCGACGGCCAGTCTGCGGCGTAAGGCGGCGCGCGCATGCTGAAGAAGCTCCGCATCAAGTTCATCGCCCTGAATATGATCACCGTTGCCGTGGTGCTGACGGCGGTGTTTGCCACCATTTGTGTGGTGAACTACCAGCAAAGCGTGGCGGTGGTTGAGGCCACGCTGAACGACGTGGTGAACCAGGCGTCCAATCATCAGGGAAAACAGCAGCCGGGCAAAGATGGCCAGCTGGGCAAAGACGGCCAGCCCGATGGAAGCGCGGCCCCGGAGGGCGAGGGTACTTCGGCCGATCAGGCCGCCGCAAGCGGGGAAGGCGGCCAGCCTGCCGCCGCGGCGCAAACGCCTGACGGCGGCTCGGCTTCGGCCGCCTCTTCCTCTGACGCGACGGGCAAGGATTCTCCTGCCGCAACCGGCGCCGGCGCAAGTGCGCTTATTGCCGGCATCGCCGATGATGCGGACGGGTTCGGCGGGCCCACCATCGGCGGGCGCGACAAGGGCGGCGGGCAGGTTATTCCCGTGGCGCTGTTTACGGTAGACGCCAACGGTGTCGCGGCGGCGTCGGGTCGCTTCAACACGGCATCCATCAGCGATGACGTGCTTGAGCAGGCGGGCGCCGAGCTTGCCGATGCCGCCGAGGGCTTCGGCAAGCTTTCCGATTCCGGCCTGTTCTACTTGAAGCGTCAGGCGGGCGGCGACATGTATCTGGCGTTCGCCGACATCAGCTCGGCGCGGGGCTGGGAAAGCCTTGCGGCAACGCTGGCTGTCATCGAGGTTGCCACGCTGGCCGTGTTCTTCGTCATCAGCCTGTTCTTCAGCCGCTGGGCGCTTGGCCCCGTGGCGCGTGCATGGGTGCAGCAGCGCCGGTTCGTGGCCGACGCCAGCCACGATCTGAAAACGCCGCTTACCGTAATCCTGGCGAATACGTCCATTGCCCTTGAGCGCCCCGAACGCAGCGTTGCCAGCCAAAGCCAGTGGCTTGAAAGCACGCAGCACGAGGCCGAGGCCATGCAGGGCCTGGTGGGCGATTTGCTGGAGCTGGCGAAGATGGACGAGGAAGAGGCCGCCGCAAGCGCGGGAGCGCCGCGGGCGAATTTCGAGCCCGTTGACCTGTCCGACCTGGTAGAAGGCGAGCTTTTGCAGTTCGAGTTCGTGGCGTTCGAGCGCGGCGTGCAGCTGGAACCGTACGTGCAGCCCGGCATCTCGCTTTCCGGCAACAAGCAGCGCTTGCGCCGGCTGGCGGGCACGCTTATCGACAACGCGTGCAAGTACGTTGACGAAGGCGGCGCAGTGGAAGTAACGCTTTCGGAGACGGGCAAGCAGGCGAAGCTTACGGTGCGCAACACCGGCGCGCCTATTGCGCCCGAAGATTTGCCGCACGTGTTCGACCGCTTCTATCGCGCGGACAAGGCGCGCACCAGCGGCGCGGGCGGCCACGGCCTGGGGCTTGCCATCGCGCGCGCCATCGCCGAAGATCACCGCGGTACGCTGACAGTGGCCAGCGCGCAAGAAGCGGGCACCACGTTCACGGCAACACTTCCTATAAAGTAAGGACTGCGGAGGCGCAGGCTGCCCGGACATCGTTTAGTGCTGGCCGGGCGGTGCGGCGACGGGGCACCTGATGACGCTGCGACACCAGACGCCCCGTCGCTTCGGGTTCTTTGTCGCTCCTGTCTCCTCGTCGCATTGCATCCCCGCGGTGCTCACTTTCCGCTTACCGCGTTGCTTTCGTGGATGCCCGGCGGGCGGGCGCATCGGTGCTATCATACGTGTTTACTTGCAAATCACGGAACAAGCGAGGCCATCCATGCTTTTGTGCGCGCAGTACGTGCTTCCCATCACTTCGGAGCCCATCCACAACGGCGCCGTGCTCGTTCGCGACGGCGTTATCCGCGACGTCGGAACCGCCGCCATGCTCAAGTTGCGCTATCCCGACGAGGAAACGTCCGATTATGGCCAGGCGGCGCTGCTGCCCGGTTTCGTCGACCTGCACACGCACCTGGAAAACGCCGTGCTGCGCGGCATCGTGCACGACGTCCCCTATGCAACGTGGATCATGACCATGCGCGAGCTGTCCGCGAAGCTCGATGTGGCCGACTGGTACGACTCGGCCATCCTTGGCGGCCTGGAAGCGCTTTCCAGCGGCATCACCACCGTCGCTGACATTACGGCGTCGGGCGCCAGCTGCACGGCCACGCAGAAGCTCGGCATGCGCAGCGTCATCTATCGTGAGGTCGGCGCCATGGATCGCCGCCGTGTGGATTTCGCCATGCACCAGGCCGAAAACGACCTCATGCACTGGCGCGAAGAGGTTGATTCCAGCCGCGTCACCATCGGCCTTTCGCCGTCGGCCGTGTTCGCATGCCATCCCGAGATGTTCCGCAAGGTGGCGCAGTTCGCCAAAAAGGAGAACGTGCCCGTTGCGCTGCGCCTGGCCGGCGATCGCGAGGAATGCGATTTCGTGCGCTACGGATCCTCGCCGTTTTCCGTGCACTCCATGGACACCAAGCGCGGCTTCGTGGAGATTCCGCCGTGGTTGCCCACGGGCACCACGCCGGTGAACTACGCGCTGAACTGGGGCGCGTTCGAAAGCGATAACGTCATGATGGTGCACGGCGTTTACGTCAGCGACCACGACATTCGCAAGCTGAAGGAATACGACGTGTCCATTGCCAGCTGCCCGCGCATCAACGCGCAGCTGGGCATGGGCGTGGCCCCGCTGGGCGAGTTTTTGAACAACGGCTTGCGTGTGGGCCTGGGCACTGACAGCCCCGCCGCCACCGACTCCACCGACATGATTGCCGAGATGCACATCGGCATGCTGCTGCAGCGCGCCGTGAACTCGCGCGAATTCATGCAGTCGGAAACCATGCTGGAAATGGCCACCATGGGCGGCGCTCGCGCGCTGAAGATCGACGACAAGGTGGGCAGCCTTGACGTGGGCAAGCAGGCCGACGTCATTGCCGTTGACCTGTCCGGTTCGCATCAAACGCCCACCACCGACCCCGTTTCCTCGGTGGTCAATGCCTGCAACGGCTCCGATGTGATGATGACCATGGTCGCTGGCAAGGTGCTGTACGAGAAGAACCATTGGCACGTGGGCGTGGAAGTGGCACGCAATATCGCTCGCGTCATCGAGATTCGCAGCAAGTTGAGGTAGGACATGGGAACGAATCAAAAGCTTACGGCAAAGCAGAAGTCCGAGCGCATCAAGGCTGCTCAGGAACGTGAACGCAAGGAGAAGGCCCGCCGCGAGCGCGCCGAGCGCACGAAGAAGATCTTCACCATTGTCGTGTGCATCATCCTGGTGCTGGCGTTGGGCATTCCCACCATCGCGCTGTCCGTGCTGTCCATGTAGGCAGTGCATCCAAGCTGCACGTTGCGGGCGCCCCGTCGTTTTCGGCGGGGCGCCCGTTTTGCGTTTCGCCGTGCCTTTGCGTTTACGCGTTCTTGCCGTTGCGACTTGCATCCCCGCGGCCTACGCTTGCGATTGCGGGCTGGCGGCTCGCTTCGCCTTCGCACGTGCGGCGCCCATTCGTCGCTTAGTGCCTTGCGCGCCGAAAAGTTCGCCAAACTCCCCAGGAATACTTTTTCTGTAGAGGACTTGCGCTCGAAGGCGCTGCGGGCGAATGTGCTACTATAAATGGCTGTTGTTGTGCGCTTCGCTGGCGCCGCAACGGACGTAGTGGACATCTTACAAAGGGGATTGCTTTGTTTGGTATCGGTGGATTTGAGCTATTCCTCATTCTGCTGTTCGGATTTCTGCTGTTCGGCCCCGACAAGCTGCCTGCCATGGCGAAAACGTTGGGCAAGGCCATCGGCAAATTCCGCAACGCGCAGGAGGAAATGAACAAGGTTATCAAGAACGAGGTGTACGACCCCGATTCCGACGAACCGTTCAAGAACCCGCTTGACGTTATGGAAAAGGCCGCCGACGCGGGCAAGAAGGCCGCGAATGGTGCCAGCAAGGCGGTGAGCAGCGCTAGCAAGGCCGTGTCGCAGGCAACGCATTCCGCGCCTTCGAAGGCCGCTTCCCAGCAGCCGCGCACCGTTGCGAAGCAGGAAAGCTTCAGCGAGCGCAAGGCCCGCTACGACCGCGAGCGCGCTGCCAAGCAGGCCGCCGATGCCGAGAAGGCCGAAGCTGCCAAGCAGGCCGCCCTTGCCGCCGCCGACGCGAAGTCCACCGAGGCCGCAACGCCTGCCGCTGCCGCCCCGGCTCCTGCAGCGCCTGCTGCCAACCAGTCCGCACCTACCGAAGCAAAGGGGGAATAACCGATGCCTATCGGACCGGCGCGTATGCCCCTTTTCGATCATTTGGGCGAGCTGCGCATGCGCTTGGTGCGTATTGTTGTGTGCCTGCTCATCGGCGTGTGCGTGTTCTACTTCGCCACGCCTACCATGGGTCAGTTCCTCATGATTCCCATCGCCGATTACCTGCCGAAGGGTCCCGACGGCTTGCCGTCGTTCATGGCCATCGACCCGTTCGAGGCGTTCGGCACCCGTTTCAAGATCTCCATCTGGGCGGCCATCGTGGCTTGCTCGCCGGTTATCTTGTGGCAGCTGCTGGCGTTTTTCCTGCCGGCGCTTAAGCCCAACGAGCGCAAGTGGTTCATCCCCACGTTCGTTGCCGCCGTGGCGCTGTTCATTGTGGGCGTAGTGTTTTGCTACTGCATCATCCTGAACCCGGCGTTCCAGTGGTTGACCGACCAGGCGCTTGGCCTGGGCACCGTTACGCCGCGCATGTCTACGTATGTGGACATCATCATCAAGTTCCTGCTAGGCTTCGGCGTTGCCTTCGAGCTGCCGCTGGTCATCTTCTACCTGGTGGTGTTCAACGTGGTGCCGTACAAGAAACTGCGCAACAGCTGGCGCGGCATCTATGTTGGCCTGCTGGTGTTCTGCGCCATCATCACGCCTGACGCTTCGCCGGTCACCATGGCGCTCATGTTCGCTGCGCTGATCGTGCTGTACGAGGTGTCGCTGCTGTTGGCGCGCGTGGCGCTGCGCAACCGCATCAAGAAGCAGAACGATGAGCTGGCGAAGGAAGAGGCCGAGGAAGCCGGCATCAACAAGCCGAAAACGCTGAAGGCCGTCAAGCGCAAGTAGCCAGGCCGCAGGCTTCGCAAACTTGCCTGCTGTTTTACCGCTTGCTGTTACTGATTGTTCCGGAAGCCCGTGCAAACGCACGGGCTTCCGTGCGTTTCGGTGCTTTGCGGGGATTCACGGGGCGTGTTGCTGTTGATGGGCTAGTATGGATGCGTATCATCCGTGCGCGGCTTGGGGCCGCGCGCATCGCGTGTGCAAAGGAGCATCATGCACGAACTGGGAATCATGACGGGCGTCATGGACGCAGTGGAGCAAACTGCTGCGCAAGCCGGTGCCACGAAGGTGCTGAAGGTGGTGCTGTCCATCGGCGAGATGACCGAGGCCATCGAGGACTCGTTGCGTTTCGCGTTCGAGGTGCTGACGGAAGGTACCATCAGTGAGGGCGCGGAGTTGGACATCAACATCGTGAAGCCGAAAAGTCGCTGCCTTGACTGCGGCGCCGAGTACGAGCACGACCGCTTCCACATGATGTGCCCGAAGTGCGGCAGCTATGCCACGCAGCTGATTGCCGGACGCGAGATGCAGATTGATTCCATCGAGGTCGATTTGCCCGACGACTAGTGCTTTGGCGTCGCTGCAAGATTTTTCTTTGCGGGCGTTGGAACGTTCGCGTCGGGTCTTGCGCCTTGGCTTGTGGCGGTGTTGTCGTGGCGGGGCTGGGCGCTAAGCTTGTGGCCCGATTTGCTGTGCGGGCGCCTTTGGCTGCTTCGTTGAGAGCTGCTTGGGCAGAGGTTCGCCGCATGCTTTTTGCACTATTCGCCATCACCAGGAAGGAACGCCGTGCGTATGGATACGAAGCAATCTGCTTTCATCAAAAGCGATCAAATGGCGGCCGCTTTGCGCCGTCGCTTCGCCGAGCACCACGTGTACCTGCTTGACCTGCTGGCCAGCCCCGGTTCGGGCAAAACGTCCACCATCCTGGCCACTATCGAGGCGCTGCGCGACGAGTTCAACATCGCCGTGGTTGAAAGCGAAAAAGCCAGCACCGCGGATGTTGAGCGCATCAAGGCGCAGGGCATCGCGGCCGTGCGGGTTGACGTGGACAGCGCGTGCTGCCTGGACGCCGAAGCGCTCAGCTGTGCCGTCGATGAGCTGGATTTTGCCCGCCTTGACCTAGTGATCGTGGAGAACGCGGGCAGCCTGGCGCGTCCCGCCGACTTCGACCTGGGCGAGAACGCGAAGGCGGTGATCTTGTCTGTGTCTGAAGGCGACGCCAAGCCGCTGGAATGTCCAGGCGCATTTCGCGCGTCGCAGGCTGTGGTGTTGAACAAGGTGGACATCGTGGAGGCGTTCGACTTCGATCGCCAGGCGTTTTGCGAAAACGTGCGCCAGGTCAACCCGCAGGCGCCTATCTTCCCGATTGTGGCAACGAAAGGCGAAGGCGTGGAGGAATGGGCCACATGGCTGGCCGAGCAGATTCGCGCCATCCAGTAGCATTTTCAATATATTTAAGCCTGGTGGGCGGTGCGTCTGCCACGCCCACGCTTGAAAACGACGTGCCGCACGTCAACTATCAGCAGGTGCAGGTCATGTCCGCCATCCTGATGGTGGGACTCTCGCCGCTGACGAAGGCCTCGGCCACCGCCGGCGAAAGCCAGGCCAGCATGCAAAGCGCCCAGGGGCAGCTGCCAAGCGGCACGTACTGGTACAACCAGGCCATCGTGTTCGGCAACAACACCGACACGTTCAAGCTGATTTCTTATCAGAACAATGGTCACGAAGCCATCAAGTTCGTGAACAGCACTAACGCGCCGTGGGGCTCTGAGGTGACGTTCCCGCGTACCATCGCGCAGGACCTCGATACCGCCAACGTCCCGTTCATCGACATGAGTCAGGTAAAGGCGGAAACAATCGCGCTGTCCGGTACGTTGAGCGCGCACGAGGATGCGGGCGCAACGTACGATTTTGCCGACCAGAACAAGAAGACCATCACCTACACGAAAGGGGAAGGGCTGTGGCACGTTCATCGGCGACGACATCAACGTGAAGAAGGTGTGGAACGACGAGAACGACGTGGACGGTCTGCGTCCGGCATCGGTGACAGCCGAGCTATGCTACGTGAACGAGGCTGGCGAAACGCCGCAAGCGTTAAAGGATTCGCAAGTGCAGAAGGGCCCGGCCGCGGCCCCTTCTGTGTATGCTTTTCGTCCTGTTGCCAAGCTGTGGGCGTTTCGCAATAGCCCGGAAACATGGCTTGGGCATACTGACACGTGAAGGAATTCCGCTTGCGCTGAAAGGACGGCTTATGCGAGCGAACGATATGTACCAGGCGTGCGCCGAAGCGCTGCGCGCCTATGCGGAAGGCGCCGGCTTCACCGACATGGTGGTGGGGCTTTCCGGCGGCATCGACTCGAGCGTTATCGCCACGTTGTGCGCCGACGTGTTCGGCCCCGAGCACGTGCACGGCGTCATGCTGCCGGGCCCGTACTCCACCGACCACTCGCTTGACGATGCGCGCGAGTTGGCGGAGAACTTGGGCATCGAAACGCACGTCGTGTCCATCTGCGAGCCGTTCGAGGCGTTCGAGGCGGTGCTGCGCCGTTCGGGCTGCGGCAAGCTGGCCGGCACGGCGTCGGAGAACACCCAGGCGCGCTGCCGCACCGTCGTGCTTATGGCGCTTTCGAACGCGAACAACTGGATGCTGGTGAACACGGGCAACCGCAGCGAGTCCATGATGGGCTACTCCACGCTGTACGGCGACACGGCCGGCGCGTTCGCCCCTATCGGCGGCCTGTATAAAACCGACGTGTACGCCATTGCCCGCTGGCGCAACGAGCGCGCCGAGCGCGACGGGCAGGTGCCGCCCATCCCCCAGCACGTGCTGGTGAAGCCGCCCAGTGCCGAGCTTGCCCCCGGCCAGGAGGACGAGAAGTCCATGGGCATCAACTACGCCACGCTTGACCGCATGCTCATCGCGCACTACGAGCACGGTGTGAACGAGAACGGCCTGGTGGAAGCCGGGTTCAACCGCGCCGACGTCGAGCGCGTGCTGGCGAAGGTGGAGTCGCAGGCGTTCAAGCGCGCCCTCGAGCCGCCGTTCCCGGACACGAAGTTCTACGACTAGCCGCACGGCTGCGCGTCGTCCCGCGCAAGGCGTGCCGGGCGATGCGCATGATGCGTGTGCTTTGGGGGGTGGGAAAGCGGTCACGTGCGATTCCGCGAACGCGCGGCGGTTGGCTTGCCGGCGCGGCCTCGCGCAAGCGGGCGCAATCTGGCCCTGCACCCACGTGCCGGCAATATGCCTTTGGCGCGAATATCTGACGCATTCCGGAAGGGGCGGGCGTGTGCCTGCCCCTTCGGCGTTACCATGGCTTCGATAACCAACCAAACGGCGGCCCGCTTTTTCTTGCAGGCCGCCGTTTGCCGGCTGAAAGGCTTACTTGCATGCAGCGTCGAGCGTTCTTCAAGCTTGTGGGCGCGGCCGCGGCCGTCGCGGCGGTGCCGGCGTTTTCCGCCTGTTCGGCGGTGTCGACCCCGTCGGCCGAGGGCACGGGCGTGCTCGGCCAGCCCGCGGTGTCGTTCTCCGCGTCCGTGGACGTGCTGATCCTGGGCAGCGGTGTGGCGGGGCTTTCGGCCGCTATGGACCCGGCCGAGGCGGGGCTTTCGGTCATGGTGGCCGAAAAGCTTGACGTGCTGGGCGGCGAAAGCTACGAGTCGAACGCCGTCATGGACGTGGTGGGCAGCAAGGTGCAGAAAGATGCCGGCATCACGGAAAGCTGCGACGACGTGTGGCCCAGCCGTCGAGAAACGCTGAGGGCCGCGGGCGTGACTGACCTCGATTTCGCGAAACGCCTGTTCTACGCCGCGCCCGAGTGGGTCGACCGCATGCGCGACTCGTATGGCGCGCAGTTCGCCGACCCCGCCACGTACACGGCCAACGAGGCGAACCGCCGCCGCGTGCTGCCGAAAAACGGCATCGGCGACACGGAAAGCATCATGATGCCGCTGCGCGACAAGCTGTCCAGCAAAGGCGTGCAATTCTCCACGGGCTATTGCGCCAGCGCGTTCATCCTTGACGAGGACAACCGCGTGTGCGGCGTGCGCTTCATCACGGGCAAGGAGACCCCCACGGTCACTGACGTGCATACGCGCGCCGTGGTGGTTGCCACGGGCGGGTTCGCCAGCAACCAGGCGCTGGTGCGCGACTATCTGCCCGCGTGGCAGCGCGTGGGGTGCTACACGGCTGCGTCCATGGGCGAGGGCCACAAGCTGTGCCAGGCGCTGGGCGCCAAGCTGGCCGACATGGCCGTTACCCCGTCGCTGACCAGTGATTTGCCGCCCGCAGCGGCGTGGAGCATGTTCGCGGTGACGCTGGTGGTGGACGCGCAGGGCAACCGCTTCGCCAACGAGGACTACATGCGCACGCTGGCCGCAACGTGCTTCTCCGAAGAGCGCGGCTATTTCTGGACCATCTTCGACGGGCGCATCTCCGAAAGCGGGCAGTCGCGCAGCGCGGCGCAGATCACGGCGAAAAACGCTTCGCGCGTGGTGGGCCCGTGCCAAACGGTGGAGGAGCTGGCGGGCAACATGGGCGTGGCCGAAGACGTGCTGAAAAAGACGTGGGACCGCTATTCCAGCATGGTCAGCGCCGGCAAAGACTCCGATTTCGGGCGCTTGCAGTTCCTGGACGACCTGAAGCCACCTTATTATGCGCTCAAGCAGTTCCCCGTGCGCTTCCGCACGCGCGGTGGCGCGGTGGTGGACGAAAACGGCCGGCTGCTCGACGGCGCCGGCAAGGCCATCCCGGGCGTGTACTGCTGCGGCGCGGCGGCGCAAGGCGGCGGCGAAAGCCTGACCACGAACGGCGCGTTCGGCATTTTCACGGGCAAGGCCGTCGCGTCAGACCTGGGCGCGGCATAAAGGTGGCATGCGGTTCGGAATACGCTTGGCGGCGTATGGCGCACGACCGGGCGCGTGACTTACTATGGGGCCATGGAAAACTTGCTGATGACACAACGTGAAATGACCGCGCGCGACTGGGCCGTCGACGCGGCGGTGATGCTTTTGGCGTTCGCCTTCGGCTGCGTGCAACTGATGCTGACGGCATCGTCAATCATCATCCCCGACCTGGCGCTGCGCCAATACCTGGGCATGGTGAACGTGGTGCCCGACCTGCAGGTGTTCGTGGGCCTGGCCATGACGGTGGTGCCGCTGGTGCTGCGCCGCCGCTTCCCGCTGCCCGTGTTCGCCGCCTGCTTGGTCATATTCTTGGGCCTGCAGCTGAAGTTCTCGGGCTTCTCCATGACGGTGGTGGGCCCGCTGGTGGCGTTGTACACGGTGGCGGTGGAGTGCGGCACGGTGCCGGGCGTGGTGTGCGGCGTGCTGGCCGTGCTGTCGCTTTTGTTCGGCGACGCGCCCATGCAGGCGGCAAGCATGGTGTTCTTCACGCGTTTCCAGAACATCGCGCTGATGGTGGCTGCCGTGCTGGCGGGCTACGCGTACCGCACGCATGCGGCCTACGTGCACGAGGTGGAGCAGCGCGCGGCCGAGGCCGAGCGCACGCGCGAGGAAGAGGCGGCGCGGCGCGTGGAGGAGGAGCGCGTGCGCATCGCGCGCGAGGTGCACGACATCACGGCGCACTCGCTGTCGGCCGTCAGCATTCAGCTGGCGGCGGCCGAGCGCCTGCTTGACCGCAACCCCCAGATGGCGAAGGAGGCCGTGTCCACGGCGCGCACCACGGCGAAAAGCGCGCTTGACGACATCCGCTCCATGATCGGCGTGCTGCGCCACGGCGACGACGTTGCCGAAACCATGCCGGCGGCGGGCACGAACCAAGTGGGCGAGCTGGAGTCCTATCTGCGCGGTGCGGGCTTTGACGTGACGCTTGACATGGAAGGCTACGACCGCGCGCAGGTGCCGGCGCACATCGACATGGCGCTGTTCACGGTGGCGCGCGAGGCGTGCACGAACGCGGTGAAGCACGCGCAGGCGCACCATGCGACGCTGCGTTTCGCCGTGGAAGACGGTGCGGCAACGTTGCTGGTGGCCGACGACGGCGTGGGCTGCGGCCGCCCGGCGGCCTGCCCCGGGGAGGACGAACCGCTTCCGCAGGCGGCCGATGGCGCGGGCCACGGCGTGGCGGGCATGGCCGAGCGCGTGCGCGTGCTGGGTGGCTGGTTTGCGGCCGGCGATGCGCCGCAGGGTGGATTTTGCGTGCGGGCAAGCATCCCGCTGAAAGGAACGGAGGCGTAAACGACATGGGCGAGAATCTGATTGGCGGGCCTGCGGGCGCCGCAGGCGCAGGTGCGGCGGGCGGCGCGCCCATCCGCGTGCTCATCGCTGACGACCAGGACCTGGTGCGCAGCGGTTTTCGCATGATCTTGTCGTCCTACGACGGCCTTGAGGTGGTGGGCGAGGCGCGCGACGGCGACCAAGCGGTGGAGCTGGCGCAGAAGCTGCGTCCCGAGGTGGTGCTCATGGACATCCGCATGCCGCGCGTCAACGGCATCGACGCCACGCGCGCCATCCGCGCAAACGGTGCGCTTGCGTCCACGCAGGTGCTCATCCTTACCACGTTCGACCTGGACGAATATGTGTACGACGCGCTGTCGGCCGGCGCAAGCGGCTTTCTGCTGAAAGACGCCGAGCCCGACGAGATCGTGTCGGCCATCCGCGTGGTGGCCGCCGGCGATGCGCTTATCGAGCCGTCCATCACGCGGCGGCTCATCGAGACGTTCGTGGCCACGCGCCCGGCAACGCCGGCTGCGGCCGCGGCGGCGGGCCTATCGCAGCTGACCGACCGCGAGCGCGAGATTCTCACGCTGGTGGCGCGCGGCCTGAACAACGAGCAAATCGGCGAGCGACTGTTCATCAGCCCGGCCACGGTGAAAACCCACCTTGCACGCATCATGGGCAAGCTTGACGCCCACGACCGCGCGCAACTGGTGGTGCGCGCCTACGAAAGCGGCCTGGTGAAGCCTGGCGTGGCGTAAAGGCGGCGGGTGGCTGTATCTTCCCGGCGACGTGACAAGCGCGCGGCGGGGCATTCCTTGGCCGTTTCTTCGCTTCTGGTCTAACGCTTCGCCTCCTTCCTCATTTACGGGTCGGGGCGCAATCGGCTGGCTTTCCGTCTGCCGCGATCTTGCCAATTTCGAAGCCCCGCGAAAAAGTTTTCGCGGGGCTTCATATTTCTAACGCTTCTGCTTGCAATCGGCGGGGCGGCTGCTATAGTAGGCGATGTGTTTAGCACTCGTTACCAAAGAGTGCTAGCACTCAGCAACACAGAGTGGTTAAATAACGGGTATGCGAAACCAATCTCGCGTAATCGATGCGAAAGGAAGGCAGCGTTATGAATCTGAAACCCCTGGGCGATCGCGTTATCGTGAAGGCTGACGAAGCTGAGGAGACCACGGCTTCCGGTCTGTTCATCGCATCCGAGGCCAAGGAGAAGCCTCAGAGCGGCGTCGTTCTGGCAGTGGGCGCTGGCAAGCCCGACAAGGACGGCAACCTGGTGCCGGTGCCGGTCAAGGTTGGCGACAAGGTCGTCTACGGCAAGTTCGGCGGCCAGGAGATCAAGGTTGACGGCGAGGACGTGCTCATCCTTCGCGCCGACGATCTGTACGCCGTGTTCGAATAGCGCACAAGCGCACGCTTTAAGTAAGTAGGGCTTGCGCGGGCATACGCGCCGCGCAAGCTGCATTCGAAAGGAAGTTTCAAGAATGGCTAAGGATATCAAGTTCGAAGCTGATGCCCGCAGCGCTCTTGCCGCCGGCGTGAACAAGCTGGCCAACGCCGTTAAGGTTACGCTTGGCCCGAAGGGCCGCTATGTTGCCCTGGAGAAGTCGTTCGGCGCTCCGCTCATTACCAACGACGGTGTTACCGTTGCTAAGGAAGTCGAGCTGGAGGATCCGGTCGAGAACATGGGCGCTCAGCTCATCCGCGAAGCCGCCGTCAAGACGAACGACGTTGCCGGTGACGGTACCACCACCGCCACGCTGCTGGCCGACGTCATCGTGTCCGAGGGCCTGCGCAACGTGACCGCCGGCGCCGACGCGCTGGGCATCCGCCGCGGCATCCAGAAGGCAACCGACGCCGTGGTCGAGGCCATCAAGGCCGACGCTACGCCGGTTTCCACCACTGAGCAGATCACGAACGTCGGCACCATTTCCGCCGGCGACGCTGAAATCGGCGCGAAGATCGCCCAGGCCATGGACGCCGTGGGCAAGGACGGCGCCATCTCCGTCGAGGATTCCCAGACCTTCGGCCTGGACATGGACATCGTCGAGGGCATGCAGTACGAGCGCGGCTACATCAGCCCCTACATGGCCACCGACATGGAGAAGATGGAAGCCAACCTCTCCGACCCCTACATCCTGCTGACTGATCAGAAGATCTCCAACATCCAGGACATGGTCCCGCTGCTGGAGCAGATCATGAAGACCGGCCGCCCGCTGTTCATTGTTGCTGAGGACGTCGAGGGCGAGGCGCTGGCCACCATCCTGCTGAACAAGCTGCGTGGCACGTTCAACGCTGTGGCCATCAAGGCCCCCGGCTTTGGCGATCGCCGCAAGCGCATCCTCGAGGACATCGCTGCCGTCACCGGCGCGCAGGTCATCGACAAGGACTTCGGCATGACGCTGGCCGATGCCAAGATCGAGATGCTGGGTACCGCCAAGACCGTCAAGGTCACGAAGGATACCGCGCTTATCGTTGACGGCGCTGGCGACAAGTCCGCTATCGAGGACCGCATCAACCAGATCAAGAACGAGCTCGAGCGCGTCGACTCCGACTTCGACCGCGAGAAGCTGCAGGAGCGTCTGGCCAAGCTGTCCGGCGGCGTTGCCGTGCTGAAGGTTGGCGCAGCCACCGAGGCCGAGCTGAAGGAGAAGAAGTCCCGCATCGAGGACGCTCTGCAGGCTACGCGCGCTGCTGTTGAAGAGGGCATCGTCGCTGGTGGCGGCGTGGCGCTCATCAACGCCATCCCCGCGCTGGACAAGCTTGAGGTCACCGACGCCGACGAGAAGGTTGGCGTGGAGATCATCCGCAAGGCCATGGAAGCCCCCATGCGCGCCATCGCGCAGAACGCCGGCTTTGAAGGCTCCGTTGTGGTTGACAAGGTCAAGCACATGGAGAAGGGCGAGGGCGTGAACTTCGCCGACGGCACTACCGGCAAGATGATCGAGATGGGCGTCAACGACCCCGTCAAGGTTACGCGCACGGCTCTGCAGTCTGCTGCTTCCGTGGCGGCCCTGATCCTCATCACCGAGGCCACCATCAACGAGATCCCGAAGGATCCCGATCCGGCCGCAGCCGCAGCTGCCGCAGCCGCAGGTGGAATGGGCGGCATGATGTAAGCAACAGGTTCATAAACCTTACAGCAAAAGGGCTCGCTTCGGCGGGCCCTTTTCGCATCCGGCGCTCTGCGCTTAGGTTGCAAAGCGCGGCAAAAACGCCCTCCTGCGGTTGCAGGAGGGCGTTTGCGGTCTTGTATGCGGTTGACGGGTCCTTACAGGCCTTCCGCCTGGAAACGGCGCAGGAGGGCTTCCTGATGGTGCGAGTACTGCAGCGCGACGTCCTTCGCCA
>ERZ1034984.303-NODE-303-length-55888-cov-28.886644_pt1 | contig 55888 bp, 100 predicted proteins | sample MGYA00520589_ERZ1034984 | MGnify/ENA primary metagenome ERZ1034984 (study PRJEB33766, sample SAMN09781790) | gut metagenome | biome: gut microbiome | host: Homo sapiens | place: Madagascar | study: EMG produced TPA metagenomics assembly of the PRJNA485056 data...
AGTACATTGTTTATTTGAACAGTCAGGCACATTCAAGAATGCTTTCAAAAAGTATGGAATCGAAGCCTATGACTATGATATTCAGAATGAATTTGGTGAAACGGACTATGTTATTGACCTTTTCAAAGAGATTGAGGGGGGGTATCAAGACGAACCGAGTTTATTTGATAAGATAAGCCTTGGTGATTTGATATTTGCATTTTTCCCTTGCACTTATTTTTCGGATCAGGGGCTGAGACATTTGGCGTGCACAGCTTATCAATACAGGAATTATTCTATTGAACAAAAATGCGAAGTGGCAATTAAACGGCACAAAGAACTTGATTTATTTTATGAAAAGTTGAATAAACTGGTTATAATTTGCCAGCGTAAAAAAATAAAGCTAATTATTGAAAACCCATTAAATACAAGTGGACTTCATTATCTTACAAATTTTTGGTGTTTAAAACCTGATTTGATAGACAAAGATAGAACGGAGAATGGCGACTATTATAAAAAGCCTACTCAATATTGGTTTATTGGGTTGGAGCCTAAAAATAATCTTGTTTTCGAACCGTTGGAACAAGTAGAAAGTATGCAGCCAATACAATATATGACAAATAAAAACCCCTTAGGTATAGACAGAAAAACAGCAAGGTCAATGATACATCCACAATATGCGGATAGATTTATTAGACAATATATTCTTGATGAAAAAGTATGGAGAAATGAATAAAAATGCAAACACACGATTGCATATTTATCTTTGAAAGGAGGATATTTTGGCAAAAAGAATTAGAGCAACAGCAGAGGCGAAGCTTGATCCTGAATGGGAAAGAGCTTGTGCCATGGCTAATGATTTAAAATCTAAGGATGGTACTATTCTTTGGGCATTAAGTTTTATTCATGCCTGGGAAGATGCGGTAAAAATAATAAAGGAGGCGTTATGAGTTCTGCTAAAATTTTTAGATTTGGTGCATTGGACGATAAATACAGTGTTCAGTGCAAGCAAAATTTCTAAAAAAGACATTACAAAAGACGAAGACTAAAATCATATAAGGAGTGAGGTTTGATGGCGGTATACAGGAGTGTGCATTTATCATTTTGGACGGACAATAAGGTTGAAGATGATTTTACACCAGAGGATAAGTATTTTTATATTTATTTGCTGACGAACCCTCAGACTAATATTTGCGGGTGTTACGAGATTAGCTATTCTCAGATGACCAGAAATACCGGGTACAATAAAGACACCATAATAAGGTTGCTTGAGCGCTTTGAAAACGTTCACAAGATTATTAAATTTGATAAGAATACCAAGGAGGTATTGATTCTGAATTGGTATAAATACAACTGGAGTAAGTCCGAGAAAACGCTTACTGGGGTTGAAAACGTTGCAAAGCATATTAAGTCTGAAGAATTTAAAAAATATGTTTTGGATGTTGTAAATTGTGTAAGAAATGATACCCCTATTATGGGGTATACATACCCCATACAAGCATCTGTATCTGATACTGATATTAATAATATATATATTAATAATAAAAGAGATATAGTTAATACATCTAAGAATATTAATATAAATAATAATATACTAGATGAATTAATTACAGAGTTTAATATATCTAACTACTTACTGGATGGTATTAATACATGGCTTAAATATAAAAAAGAACGGAGGTTCACATACAAAGAGAGTGGCCTGAGAACCTTGGTTAAGACTATTAAGATCAAGGCAGATGAGTACGGAGAACAGGCTGTCATTGCAATAATTGATGAGAGTATTGGAAATGGCTATCAAGGGATAACCTGGGACAGAATAAAAAAAGTTCAACCACCAAAGTCTCGACAGAGTGCAAGCGATCAGTTTGATAGGCTCATGGAGCAGATAAGGAGAGATGAAGATGATTGACGGCAAGGACGAAATAGCGCAGAAGTCAAAACAAGGGGTGTTAGAATAATGGAGATAAGAGTTGAACCCACTAGCATTGAACGGCTAGTTGATACAGTTGCAAATACCATAAACGAATCGTTTAAAAATGTAACCATTGATGATGTGAATATGTATAAGTTAGGTTACAACAAAGCACTTGATGACCTAATGGCAAAATTAGATTGCGATAAATACTTGCTGAATGATTGGCAGCGTGATGCAATTCGTGACAAGGTGAAAGAAATCAAGGAGGAGAGCAATTGACCGATAAAGAAACACGTAAGATAATAGCGGTGTTAATGGTTGCATATCCGAACTACAAGCCGATTAACATTGACTTTACCGTATCTGTTTGGACGGATATGTTGTCTGATTATTCTTACTCAGAGGTTGACATGGCAATCAAGGCATATATATCAATGGACACCAGTGGCTTTGCCCCGACGATAGGACAGGTTATAGACAAAATAAAGTCAATAACTACTCCTCGGCAAATGACTGATGCCGAAGCGTGGTCACTGGTCCGCAAGGCAATATCAGATAGTGGCTATAATGCCAAAGATAGATTTAACGAGTTACCGGTAACATGCCAAAGGGCAGTCGGATCACCGGCACAGCTAAGAATGTGGGCGCAAGATACAGAGTTCAACGAAAATGTTGTGAGTAGCAACTTCATGCGGTGCTATCGAACAGAGATAGCACGACAGAGAGAGATGGATAGAATGCCGTCAGAAATACGGCAGATGATTGATAAAGTCAATAACAATTCTAAATTACTTCAAGATAAACAGGCTAATCTGCCTGAGATTACTCAAGATAAAAACTATAAACTGAATAGAGAGTAGTGACTATGGGAGCATCAACAGAACAATACCGTCGCCGTAAAGCTGCTGGATTATGTGTCGAATGTGGGAAACCACTAGACAGGATAGGCGCTTACTGCACTAAATGTTGTAAGGCACACACTGAGGACTCCATACAACAAAAACGCTGGTATGCCGGTAATGGAATATGCCCTACATGCCGAACAAATAAATTAATGGGGGGTGAAAGGCACTGTCCTGAGTGCCGTGCGCGAGAAGCTGAGCAAAAACTAAAAAAGAGGGAGTCGGACAGAGAAAACGCCAACAAGCAGCACGCAGAGTGGGCGAAAACCAAATATGCCGAAAGGGTTGAAAAAGGCATTTGCACGAGGTGTGGAAAACGACCAGCTAAAGATGGTGCACACACATGCACGTATTGCACCGAAAAAACCAACGAGTACCGGCGAAGAAAAAGGGCAGAAATAAAAATAAATGCGCAAGAAAAATACGAGAGGGGTATATGTCGGTTTTGTGATAACCCTGTTAAGGATGGGTATAAGTTATGTGAGCACCACTACCAGCTCAATCTTATCAACTCGGCAAAGGCAGACAGGAGTGCATATAACAGGCGACAGTATCAGATAAGTCAAAGGAGGCGAGCGACAAATGACAACAAAGAAAGACAATCCGTGTAAAGATTGCCCCGACAGACATGTTGGTTGTCATTCAGACTGTGAGCGGTATCTAGCGTGGAAAAAAGTATACGATGAATGGAACAGCAAAGTGTTTAACGAGAGGTCGAAGAGCCGAGCGGTTGATAAGTATCTGATAGACAGAAGTTTAAAGGCAAAGGCGGAGTATCGGAGGAAAAACAGATGAATGTTGTGGTTACGCAAAGCGGTAAAAAAGTGAATATTGCTGATATTGTTCTGCCTGATGATGTGGCGAGAACAATAGCTAGCATGATTGGTTGACAAGTGAATAAATGAAAAGTAGAATGTGCCGTAGAATGTAGTGTATATGCGGCACATTTTACGTAGGAGGACAATAAAAATGGAATGTGTGGCATATATAAGAGTGTCAACAGAAAGACAGGTTGAAGAGGGCTACGGCCTTGAAAGTCAAAAAAGAGATATCGAAGAATATTGTAAGAAAAATGAAATGCTAATCACTGATTGGTATATTGATGCTGGACTATCTGGAATGGACATGAGCAAGCGTGTTGAACTGCAACGGCTTATATCAGACATATCAAAAATAAACAACATAGTAGTATATAAGCTGGACAGGCTAGCAAGGGATTCAGTAGATGCATTATACATGATCGAGAAACTCTTTACACCGAAAGGTGTCAGAGTTAATAGTGTACATGATTTTGCCAGGTATGAAACACCACAAGACAAGTTTCAAACACATATTATGGCGGCAGTTGCCGAATACGATAGAAACACAATGTTGCTGAGAATGCGCGGCGGTATGCTGGAGAGAGTCAAAAATGGCTACTGGATGGGCGGTGGTAATACACCATACTGTTACCGATATGATAAGAACCTCGGCTATCTTGTACCGATTTCTGAACGTGCCGAACAGGCTAATAGAGCTATGGACTTGTTTATTGAGGGTATGTCCGACTTAAAAATTCAAAGGCTGCTTGGCTACAAAAGTGAATTTGTTGTGAGAAATATCCTTACAGGTGTTGTTAATATCGGTTATATCCCATATAAGGGCGGCACATATAAAGGATTGCATGAGTCAATATTTGAGCGTGACAAATTTTATCTTGCTCAGGAGTTGAGAAAAAGTAGACGTAAACAACGTGCATACAGTCTTACCGAGCCACATTTGCTTACAGGTTTATGTTATTGCAAAACCTGTGGTTGCAAGATGCGATACCAGAAGATAACCGGCATAGGGATTCACAAGATATATTGTTGCTCACACGACAAATACTTGAATTACTTGCCAAACTACAATGCAGATTGCGACAACCCCGGAGCATGGGCAAGCGATATTGAAAAAGCATTTGAGCATGAAATACTTGACATCTCAATAAATCTATCGCAATACAAGCCAAAGGCAAAAGAAACAAAGCTGCAAATACTGACTAACCAGCTTGAAAAACAAAAAGCAAAGCTAAAACGGCTATACACTCTGTATGCAGAGGGAAACGACATGGTTTTGGATATGATTAAGACTTTGGAGACTGAAATCAGAGAGACTACCGAAAAGATCTCAGCTGAAAGAAAAAACGGTCAGCATGAGCAGAAAAAAGAATTTGTCTATGAGAATATAAAAAAACTTGCCGACATCTGGGATGGTATCAGCAAGTCTCAAAAAAACTCTATACTCAAAACTATAATTGATAAAGTGATTGTAGGCAAGGACGATATAGAAATTCAGCTAAAAAACTTTTAGCACCTACATAATGCAGTTCCTATGGCGTTAAGGTGGCGCTATACCGCATATACACTACATTCTTTTTGACACATGACGCATTATGCGTCTTTTTTATTGCTATTTTTTAGGCTATATGTTATGTTGATTGTGTACTTAGGAGGTATATTGATGATTGATATATCTAAGCTGATAAAGGCTGAATATGAGTACATAAGATTAAATGCCAACTTCACAGAGCGAGAATTAGAACTTTATGAGTTGCGCAACAAACAATACACATATGAAATGTGCGCCGAGTTGATGAATATGAGCGTATCGACAATCAAACGGATAGCACATCAGGTAGACCGAAAGATAAACCGGGTGATACAATAATGACACTTTGGTGAGCTGATTATGAGCGGATAACGAACTCGTTACCGCTCTTTTTTTATGCAAAAATAGAATTATAGGAGGTGGCTTATGATTACCGACGAAATATTGGAACGTATTTTTTCTAGGGAAGATGTGGCAAAAGTGCCACTTATATATCAATCGACAATGATACACGCAATTGATGAAGAACTTGAAAAGGAGAAAACGGATGATAGCACAGACACCTTATCAAAATATGATTTATAGTCAGCCGCAAATGGCTTATACACCCCAAATGTACAATCCATGGACAACTAGACCACAATCTCAGGTTCAACCTATGCCAGTAGAGCAACCTCAACAAGTAATGCAGCCACAAGTAAAGCCACTTACAGGTAAGGTTGTTCAGACTTTAGAAGCAATAACGGCAAATGATGTTCCAATGGATGGCACCGCTGCTTTTTTTCCTAAACAAGATTTGTCCGAGATTTATGTTAAAGGATGGAACGCAGAAGGGCAAATTGAAACAATCGTGTATAAGCCTGTTAGAGACACAAAACCGACACAGGCAGTAAATAATACTTTTGATGCAGAAAAATTTAAAATAGACCTATCAGAAAGCGTTACAGAGGGTATTACAACAAGATTGGATAATCTGTATTCAAAAATTGAAGAAATTGAAAGCAAACTAACAAGTTCTCAAAGAAAAAATTCGCGATCACAAAGTAAAGGTGGTGACGAAGAATGAACCCAATTAACATTTTTCAAATGATGAAAGCTGGCCCACAACAGTTTATACAACAGATGATGGGGAATAATCAGATTATGAGTAATCCTATGATGAAAAATACTATCAATATGGCACAACAAGGCAACGTACAGGGTATAGAGCAAATGGCGAGAAATTTGTGCAAAGAAAAAGGATTAAATGCAGATGATGTATTTAATCAGATAAAAAGTAGATTTGGTAATTAGTAGCATATTAGATGTCTTTGCAAATTACCTAGGTGACATCTTTATGAATATATTTTCAGGAGGTAACAATATGTTTTCAAACTCAAATTGTGCCAGCGTACCTTTAGTGGCTAACATTGATGGTAATGGCAATAACAATGGTGGTTGGGCTGACGGCGGATGGCTTTGGATAATCGTTGTATTTGCCTTGCTCTTTGGATGGGGCAATGGTGGATTTGGCGGTTTTGGCGGCAACAATGGTGGTGGCTATGTTGCGACAGCAGCTACACAAGCTGATATTCAGAGAGGATTTGATAATTCAGCAGTTATCAGCAAGTTAGACGGCATTTCTAACGGACTTTGTGATGGATTTTATGCCATGAACAACAGCATGCTTACTGGTTTTAACGGCATTAACACAAATATCATGCAGACAGGCTATGGCATACAACAGGCGATCAACGCTGACACTGTAGCTGGTATGCAGAACACAAATGCTATTCAGGCAACCCTTAACAACATGGCTGCTCAGAATGCCGCTTGTTGCTGTGAGACTCAGAGACAGATTGAGAGAGGTTTCTGCGACACCAACTACAACATGGCTACACAGGCTTGTGAGACAAGACAGGCTATCGAGAACAGCACGAGAAGCATCCTTGATTTCCTGACTCAGGACAAGATAGCCACATTGCAGGCAGAAAACAATAGCTTAAGGCTCGCCGCATCACAGGATAGACAGAATGCACTTCTGACTACTGCAATGGCAGCACAAACACAGCAGATTGTCAACTCTGTAAATCCTACAGCTATTCCAGCTTATGTTGTGCCTAATCCTAATGCTTATGCTTATGGATGTGGTTGCAATGCAGGCTGTGGCTGCTAAAAGTAGCGGCTACGTAAAAGCGAATAATTGAGTATCTTAATTGAGTTTAACTCGATTATGTCTGCTATGCAGTATTACTTTTAACCCAAGGGCAGACTGAAATATGTTTGCCCTTATTTTATGAAAGAGAGGTAAAGATAATGGAGATAACAGGAATTGCATTACAAACAGTTGCTGCCGGAGAAGATGTTGCATTTACAGAAACGCCGGTATGTGGTACTAAATGTATAGTTCACAGACAGGGAAGTGGAATTATCAAGCTAAGAGGCATTACAAATCAGTGCAAGGCAAGATTTTTAGTATCCTATAGCGGTAATATCCAAATACCAACAGGTGGTACGGTTGAAGCTATCTCACTTGCTATTGCAGTAGATGGAGAGCCTTTACAGTCAACACGAATGATTGTAACCCCAGCCGCAGTTGAGAATTTCTTTAATGTGTCGGCACAGGCTTATATTGATGTGCCTTGCGGTTGTTGCAGTACAGTAGCGGTGCAGAATACATCTACACAGGCTATTGATGTGCAGAACAGTAATTTGATTGCAGTAAGGGAGGCTTGATATTATGCATAAATGGGCTAAACAGATTATGGAATGTGTCAAGGCGAAAGTTGAAGCAATCGGATTAGATAACTTTGAGGGGCAGAACCTTGACGATTTAAAGGATTTTACAGAAATAGCAAAGAATATAGCTTGCTTTGACAAGGATTACAGGATTGTTGAAGCTATGGAAAAATCAGAAGATAACGAGGATATTATCCGTATGGTTGAACAGTACGAAGATTATCCAGATAGAAGATTCTATGATAACTACCGCTATGCTAACGGCAGACTTGCACCGAAAGGTAGAGGAACAAGGAGAGGTTATATAGAGCCGCTTTATTTTCATCAAATGCCAGATGATTACAGGACATGGGAAGATAAGCCTATGCAAGAGAGAATGAGAGATCTTGATCGCATGGGTGGCAGAATGCATTATACAGAACCGATAACTGCTACAAGAGACAGCAGAGAAGGTAAAAGCGGCATGATGAGAAGATCATACATCGAAGCTAAGGAAATGCATAAGGATAAAGACACGACCATGCAGGAACTTGAGAAGTACCTCAAAGGAGTTAGTGAGGACATTACAGATGTGATCGGCAGCATGACCCCGGAAGAGCGGTCAATGCTCAAGTCAAAAATGTCTACACTTGTAACAAAACTGTAACAATTACACACGATGTATATAAGCGTGAGGGAGCGCATAGTCGCTCTCTTGCGTTTTAAGGGGGCATATAGCTTGAATTTTGAATTAAATGGTGTCCAATGGCAAATTATATGGGTAGACAATAAAAGCTCGTTATTGAGCCGTACAGATGGTTCTATGAGCGTGGGAGTAACAGACATGAATACCCACTGCATATATTTGGCTAAAAGTTTGTATGGTGCATTTTTGCGTAAAGTGATTATACATGAGCTGTGTCATTGTGTTTGTATGTCGTATAATATATATATGCCGATAGAACAGGAAGAGATGCTGTGTGACTTTGTTGCTACATACGGCGACCAAGTATTTGAAATTGTTGATATATTAACAGGATATATGGGAGATAGAATGTATGGATAACATAGATAAGATATTAAAGTATATAAGACGAACTAATCCGGACATGACCCGGCAAAAGCTGATAGAAGAGTTGGGACAATCGCACTATATTGCCAAAGCCCTTGTTATTGTATCAAATCCGGCAAAGCTTATAATATGCCATTGCCGCCGCGCTAAACTTTGCGCATTGCTTTGTGTGCCACTGTTAGCAGATTTGCACGCCCGCACACTCAAAAAGCCTTAAAACGCAAATAAACGCGTTGTTATTTTTACTCATGCAACAGCAATATAAACCGGGCGAGATCCACCACCAGAAACGGCAGCAGACAGGCGCAATTAATAAGCCACCACAGACAATATAATTGTATAGAATTACACAAACAATTCACACAATTAAATATAAATATACAGTTAATAAGGCTATACATGAACAGCATAGCACACAGACGCCGACATAGCAATATTATATTATCAAAGATCAAAAAGCCGCCCGGCTGGCATCCTCTGCGGCGGTTAGACTAGCAATAACAAAAGTCACCTTGCAAGCCTGTTACAATGATCATTTTCCCATCTTTACGGCGGTAAACTATACCGCAACCGCCGTTATTTAAAGACCAAATAAGCCACCCTGGCGGCGTTGTTGCTTTTTTCTCTTTATAATCGTAAAAACAATAATGCGGTTTGATGCCGCTTTTTTCCTGTTCAAGTGCATTGTTTATAATTTCGTCATCTGTTAACAACAACGCTTTTCCGCTTTTCTGCCGTCCACAATATCTCATATATTTACACCTCTTTTTTAATTTTCTCCGGATTCCGGGAAGCAGCAAGGGGCGGAATCGAACCGCCCGAAATTCCTTTAATTCTTGCCGAACTTTTCAACCGCTTTTCTTTTCCTGTTATTTTCTTTTTGGCTTATGCTGGAATCATCAAAAACAAGGTTGTAACCGTCGTTTTTTAACGCTTTTGCCATTTCAAAAGGGTTTATTTTTGGAAATCTACAAGCATATTCGATGCAATTAAAACGAATTGGCTTTGTGTTATTGTTTGTCAATTTGATCAAGTCCCTTTTGTAAAAATCAAATATTCTTTCTCTTTTTCCTGTGCTGTTTCGTTTATCATTTTTGCTTCTCCTTTCATGTTGTGCCCTGTCTCATCGGTGCAGGTGGGGCAGTTCCTGCAGACCGCCGCCCCGGCGGTTTCGACTAGTAAAGTAAATAATCACGGATCAATTTACATGGTTCTTCATATTTGCCCGCTCCGATCTGCTCAAGCTTAACATACATTCTGAGCGGATCGGCTTTATATAAAGTCAGAAAAGCGGGAACGCTAGCGAAAAAACCAGCGTCAACCAATGTGGATATTTCCCGCGCTAATCCTTTAGGGACTGCTAAACATTTTTTAGCAGCGTATTTTTCCCGGTCGTGCTCGCTGATGGCGTTCGCGCCATCAATTAAATGCTTTCTATAATTCTCAAACTTTTCTTTGCTCACTTCATGCCATCCAGTTATTGGGGCATCAACAAAATAAATATACATAACAATTACCCTCCTAAATTGTATTATTCTAGTCTGCCATCATCAGAACCGGGAGACCGTCCCCGGCTGACGCTCCAACTTCTGGAGCGTTTCGGCTAAAATTTGAACATGTCCGCCGGTGCAAGAATTGAACCACCGGCGCACTTGGCATATATGAGGCATTCACCGCCTTTTTTAAATGACATGTAAAATTCGCATGTCACAGCATTTTCTGGATCGCCGGGACCATATATAATTGGATCACCGGGATCACATTCTTTTTTGATTCGCTGCGCTATCTGCTCCGGCGTTGCCTCGGCTGCTTTGTAGCAGTCTAACATAATGTTATATGTTGTCTTGCTGATCTGCTCCCATTTTGGGGCACATCCTGTTGATATGTTGTGATAATATCTCATGTTTTTATACCTCCTTAACAATGAAATCATGTTCAATTGTTCTGATCTGATCTTTGTTTGCTTTTATCTCTCCAATGTAACTTTTTGTTGCTCTGTCATAAATTTTAATTATTCTCATTTTTTTATTCTCCTTTGTATTTTCTGCCTTGCTATCCACCAGGCACCGACGGCAAGCTCTTGCAAGTCGTCAATGCCTGTCATGTGGAATTGTCAAGGTGTTTTCTGTTCCTTTTGATAGTTCAATAATACTCTAATATTAGAATAATGTCAACACTTTTTTATTCTATTTTTAGAATATTTTTTTGCTTGACTTTTGATGTTGCTATATATATAGTAGATACATACCCAGCCGGGCAAAATTGCGATATGGAATAAAGGAGGCGTACAAATGATAGTATATAAGACGGATATATTTAAACTGCTCAAAGAGCGCGGATATAATCAAACAAGGATCCAGCATGAAAAATTATTGCCGGCTCAGACAGCGCAGAACATTAAAGCCGGTAAAAGTATCACACTTGATACACTCAACAAAATATGTGTGATGTGCAAGTGTCAACCGGGGGATCTGGTAGAGGTGGTCCCATCAGATGAAGAAAAATTAAAATATTACTAAAAACATGTTGACATTATTCTATTATTAGAGTAATATATAGCTAACAGATAAAGCAAAGGACAACCGCCAGAGGCGGAGAAAGAGAGGAACAAAATGAAAACAACAGTAAAAAATGAATGGGGCGTTGAAATTGATTACAGCGCAGCGGTGGCAATGATGGACGAGGAAATCAGAGAAAATTTAAACTACAAAATGGCACCGTGTACGGATCAAGAATTTTTTGACGCGTACACAAAGGCACATGAAGAGAAATTTGGCGAAGTGTGGGAACTTGCAAAGAAGGACCCATGTTATTAGAGGAGGGGCAAGAGATGGATAAAGATATAAAAATAATAATGGCCGCAAACAAGACAAAAAGAGAAGCAGAAGAATATTTAAAGCGTGGCGCCGTAGTCTATGAATATGCGGACTATTTAGAGCACTTTGACGAGTACGCCGGAGAATTAGAAGAAGAATATAAACAGCAGTTGAAGCATGAAGTGGAGACTTCAGATGATGGCCTGCTTGTAAACTGGGATATGGATTTAGTCACTTTTGAGGGTAATAGATATGTGATAGAATATATTTTATAAAAATGTCAAAATTTGACGCACGGTTATTGTTGATATAATAGCCGTGTTTTTTTATGCTTATTATATCTAAAATTCTGGAGGTATAGAAAAAGTGTTAGAATATGGTTATTGTTACAAGCTAAATATAAATAGCTGTCAAATGGTGATAAAGGAGTATAACAGGGCAGCACAGAAAAGTGGACTGCCCCCGGCGTCTATGTGTGATGTGTTCGCGATTTTTGAAGAGAAAAACGGCCGGGCGCGCTGCATGCTGGATTTTGGACCTTATGCGCATGTATGTGCTAGCGTCTGCATAGATCAGCTTGAGCAACACAGAGCCGGGCGACAGAGTGATGGAAGTTGGAACTATTTGACATTGTTTGATCTGACAGAGCTAGAAGCAATAAAGGAATACAATAAAATGTGGGCTCAGATTGCAAACTGGCCATAAATCAAATGTTGACAAATAAACAAAACAATGGTATATGTTTTATTGATGCTTTTTATTCATATCTACACTAAAGAGGTATTAACCGCATAGAGTATATTAAACTGTATTCTATGCGGTTTTGTTGTATATGTATATATAAAATATATAGCTAGAGAGGAGGCGGAGACATGACAGAGACGGCGGAAAGTTTTGAGAATGACATAGAGTTATATTTACAGCAATTTTGTGAAGAGCAACAAATTGACAACTTGCGATCTGTTAGCCAAACAGTGTGGAATGCCTGCTTGATATATATATATAATCATGCTTTTAAAGGCACTAATAGATTAAAAATACAAGGTAAATATGCTAATTATAATAATAGTAACAGTAATTTGGCTATGTCTAATTGTAGAGCTTACAATATAGAGTATGTTAATTATATATGTGATTATTATATATATATATGTGGTTTATATGATAAAGGTTGTACTATAAGCGGTTTTTGTAAATTAACTGGCATCGAGCATAACACCATATGGGATTGGGGCAGAGGCGCGCGAGTGCTTGACCCATCGGCTCAGAAAATTTACAAAAAACTAATTACAGAATACGAAGATTCCGGCGAATCAAAGCTGTGGAGTAACAAGAATCCGGTGGCCATGGCCATGATTATGAATAGGCGGTTTAACTGGAATTTGCCAGGCGTGAGCCGTGAGAGCGTAGAAAAGCCGGCTTTATCTGCTGCCGATGTGCGGCAAATGCTAGAATTAAATTGTGCAAAACTCCCAGACAATTCAGCGCAGGCGGAGGCTATAGAAGTTGATTGCACTGTGTCAAATTGTGCGGACAATTCAAACAATTTAAGACAGGCTGAAAACGTAGGAAATAAGCCACTTTTTGGCGGTAACAATACAGAGTAAATATATAATTGTGCGCTAAACGTGGGTTTTGCGAATAGATACAAAGGCATAAGCGACATAATAACAAATTGTGCGAACAATTAAAACAATATTAGCACCCAGACAAAAACGAGTGCTAAAAAAAGATCACTGGAGGGGGTGGGGGTGTGACAGGACCCCAGGAGAGCCCCTACTAAGCCCCCCAAATATTTTTAAAATAAAAAAGGCCTTATCAGCCACATATAAATATATCAAATATAAATCTACACATGACACCATATATACATAAAACAGCAATACATTAACTGAAAAACATATAGACAAAATCCAAATAATGTGTATATAATACATACGTAACAGTTATCTATCGGCCAGATAGATATTCTTTAATCACATCAGACAAAACTATAAAATCCCCAAAAGGAACAAAATGAACGGAATTGAATATCAAATGGCTGCCATGCGTACAAATGATGGCAGAAATAGAGATAGACTTCTTAATGCTGTTTCAACAACAAATGGAATAGACATTGCTGAGCTGCTTAATGGTGTTATAGGTCTTACAGGTGAGTCGGGAGAAGTTGCTGATCTTGTTAAAAAGGGCGTATTTCACGAAAAAGGCATAGACATAAATCACTTGAAGAAAGAATGTGGCGATGTAATGTGGTATGTTGCCATGATCTGTGATGCAAGCGGATTTACCCTTGATGATGTTATGCAGACAAACAAGGAAAAACTTGAAAGTAGGTATCCAGATGGATTTGACACTTGGAGAGCCAACCACAAACAGGAGGGCGACATATGATTGAACTTATCATTTTGCTTTGGATTACAATAAAACTTAATGCCCCTGTTTGGATATATATATTGATGGGTATAGTTGCTTTAATTAAGGCTGTGGCGTTTGGAATAAATCTCAGCAAGGATAACTAAACATTTGGAGGTAATCACTATGGCGAAAGATAAATGCAGCAATTGTGAATACTGCATAACAGAAGATGGTGATAAGGTTTGTAACAATCAGAATAGCGAATATTATTCAGATTATGTTGAACCTGGACATGTATGTTTAGACTTTGAGGGCAAAAACAATGAGTGTGACTGATGATATTCTGAAAACTGACTACAGTTTACAATTTGATGAAAAACGCAAGGCTTTAGTGGTTCAAAGTCATTATAAGTATGGCAGAGCTGGAAGAAATTTTGCTACAGGCAACGTTGATGCAATAGGCAGCCTCGAAAAATGCCTTGAAAAGTTTAAAGAAACAAGGAATACGGAATATCTTCTTGATGTTGCCAATTATGCTATGTTCAGATATATGTGGCCGCAAAGAGGAGAATACTTTAAACATACCGACAGTGATGAATCAGCTGGAATAGTCGGTATGAGTGTTAATGAAATGGAGATATACAAATAGGGCTATCGCCAAGTGGTAAGGCACAGGACTTTGACTCCTGTATTCGAGGGTTCGAATCCCTCTAGCCCCGCTACTGAGTATAGGCAGTTGTTGCAAGTAGCCTTTCCACCTATACAGTCCACCATGACTAACCATGGGAGCCTTAAGACCATACAAGGCGAATGTGAATGATTAGCTCAGTTGGGAGAGCAATAGATTTTTAATCTATGGGCCATGGGTTCGAGTCCCATATCGTTCATGCGGTTAAGGTTTTCAAATTCTTTTACCTTGACCGACAAATGTTTGTTTCATTTGTGCTCCTTTCGCTCACTAGCGGAATGCTGAATAAAGGACCGTCACCAGGTCCGGTGAGTGTTTTGTGAAAATCAGCCTACAGAATGCCAACTGTAGCCGTATAGGCGGTCGAATACTCCTCCCCAGAGTAAATGATCACAAGCCCCGGCATACGGCTATATAGTATGCCATATGTATAATGACGCGGAGTAGAGCAGTCTGGCAGCTCACTAGCCTCATAAGCTAGAGGTCATGGGTTCGAATCCCATCTCTGCTATTTGTTGGCCAAAGTTAAGCTCTTTCTAAGCATTGGGTCTATGGCTTGACTAACAATCTTAAAGCTTAAGGAGGCCGGATAGCAACCGGATAGAGTATTGGTGGCAGAGTCCTACTTGAATTAAAAAAATGCCTTGATTTGGAAAAATTAAGGAAATGCACACTGGAACAATAGTCAAGTGGTCAAGACATCGCCCTTTCACGGCGGTAACGAGGGTTCGACTCCCTCTTGTTCCATTACAAAAACAGAGATGTATGGTTGTGAGGTGAAATATGGCTGGTGGTGTACATAGGTGCGATCCGGATAAGTTTTCAGAGGCAGTAGCAGAATATATGGCTGGCAAAGTTACACAGGCTAAAGCTGCGAAAATAGCTGGAATGAGTACTCCGACCTTTTTAAAATACCTCAATATGTTATTTAGCGGAGAACCATTTCCAGACACGCTGTTTGTTTTTAAAGATAAGGAGAAAAAATGAAGAAAATTGCGTTAATAATGGTACTAGGATTGACTACATTAACTGGTTGTTGCTCTGGACATGATGTAGAACCTACACAAAGTTCTGCTGCAAATAAATACATAGACTTGGTTGTGATTTATGAAAATCTATCACAGCAAACAGAGGTTATGTATGATAAGAATACAGGTGTTATGTATTTTCACAGAGACAGTCGATATGATAATTTTATGACACCTATATACAATGCGGACGGCACATTAAAACTATATGAGGAGAAGTAAAAGTGTGTAGATTTTGCGATGGCAAACGTCAAAACATAGAAAATGGTTATACATACGGAAATGCAATGATAGTTGGCGATACACATAACTGGCATCTGTCCTACGACAATAGTGGAAACGAATATGGATCGGGGCGGTTTGACATAAATTATTGCCCTATTTGTGGCAGAAAGTTGATGGAGGAATGCAGATCTTAAGTAAAATGTCAGAGAAGTGCAAAACTTGCCCTGAAAGAGATGATTGTAATAATAAAAGAATGGTAAAGTGCACACTTGCAGAGTTACCACAACAAAATCTTGCAAGTGCTACACAAGGCTTTTCGATAGATGCGGCAATGCCAGCTTTGAGAGAAGAAATAACAAGCCCTTTAAGTCCATTTAGGTACAAAGACGAATTAGAAAAAGCACTAAATGATTTCCATTTTGGAAATATGTTTATGAATGGTGCTTAGAAAATTGGTGTAAGAATGAATGAAACTATTTTATATATTTCCGAATCAGAACAGGATATACGAAGTTTTCTGAAATATCTTCAATCAAAGCTAAAAGCAGGACAAAAGGAATGTACTCTAGATGAAAAACACGATATTTTAAAAGTACCAAAATATTACGATATTGTCGGAAAGAGCATTTACAGCAACAGACTTGGGGTAGGCTACGGATATTGTAAATATTATTGTTTTTCAGAAGCGTATAACAAAGACAAATACAACAATACAGAAAATGAAAAACTTAAAGAAATTCTTATGCACACAAGAGAGGGCACGGAGGAAATATCGGGGGTTGACATTCTGTATATGTTGGGTTTGATTTGAAAGTTGGTGGAGGAATGATAGTTAATATTGATGCTAGCGTGTACACGATGAATAGAAAAGGCTTTAGAGGAGTTTTAAAAATAGCGTCAAAGGCTGTTAAATTTGGCATATATGCCGTAGTTAAGGATGACAAAGCAATTATGCTAAACGAGAAATATGAAGATATAGGCAGTCTTAAAAATGCAGTTGCAGAATATAAAAGGCATGGGTTTAAGGTGTATTGGAATGAGAATAATAATGACAGTGGACAATCGTAAACAAGAATACACAGAAGAGCACTTTAGACGTGGCAATCCTGAAAAAGACGGCAATTATATTGTGGTATCACGCACAGGTGCTATTTGCCGTGATAACTACAGTAGCGATAGTGGATGGCAAAAGTCGGAAAATGATGGAACTGTGGAGTATTTGCCACAATCATGGGAGAGATTTAATGAAACATGAAAAAGAATGGCACACTTGTGACAGGTGCGGAAAAGAAATGACATTTTACAATGAGAAATACGCTCATTTCAAAACAGAAGAATTAGAACCTTTACATAAGGAAACTATATACACGGCAGAAGATTTAGCAAAACAAACACTCCCAATGGCTATATGGAGAAACGAACACAAATATGATTTGTGCCCTAAGTGTAGGAAAGATTTTAAGAGGTTTATGAGGAATGAGTAAAATATTTAAAATGCCTGAAAATGTGATAATTCCAAAAGCTAGAGTTGAAAAAACAGGGGAAGAAGTAATGTCAGTTGCGTTTGATTTAGGGTTGGAAACAGGAGAACAACCAATAGCAATGGTAGTTGAGAACCATAACGGAAAAGCCTATATCAGAAAACTTATCAAAGATGATGAAGCGTTGGAATTGCATAAGTTGTTGACAGAATAGTAAAATAAAGCAGTCAAAACGGAATTACCGGCTAACAAACGGAGTTAGTCGCTACCCTAGAAAAATTATAGGCAGAGGCCATAGCACCTCTGCTTTTTAGCGAGGTGCTATTTTTTATGTCTGAATTACAGAATTTGATTAAGGATTGCGAAAAATACATAGATATCCGGGGCATAGACGAAACAATTATCAATGCCTATCTTGATACTTGCCAACTAGCCAAAAATGATGGTGATATCACTACAATGCTTGAATGTACGGCAAGGTCAAAGTCAATCGTGAATCAATTCTGCTTGAAACAATTTGGCATGGATATATGGGAAATAGAGAAATTTGCCCAGGTAAACAAGACAGAGATAGAGCTTGTCAATCAATATTACCAAATTCTGAAACTTGAATCTTATGATAAATTTGAAAGCTTTATTTTTTACATGGAGAAGAATAGAGCTTGGCAGAAGAGATTTTACCAGCCTAGGCGAAAAACCTTAAATGTTGTTGCACAAGATTTGGAAGATCTGGAACAGCGCAAAATTAAGTTCTATGGCTTGTCTATGCCGTCCCGTGTTGGAAAGAGTACAATTTGTATTTTTTTCCTTGCGTGGATTATGCTACGCAGACCAAATAGCCATTCAGCAATGGGTGGACATTCAGGAATACTTGCTAAGGGCTTTTACAAAGAACTTATGAATCTTGTATCGACGCCTGAGTATACATTTGGAGAATTGTTTGGTTATTATCACCCCAAATACAAATCAGTTGTTACGGATAAAAGTGCGGATGAATTTACGATTACGCTTGGTGATCCGGACAGATTTGCAACAATTACTTGTAGGGGTATTGATGGCACATGGACAGGTGCTGTTGATGTATCAGCGGACGGATATCTGTATGTCGATGACCTTGTGCGTGATCGTGAACATTCTCTGTCACCTACACGTATGGAGAATACCTATCAGGAATACCTTAATAAAATGGTAGACCGTAAAAACGACGGCGCAAGAGAATTGATGGTTGGTACTCTTTGGAATGTCCTAGACCCACTGGAACGTCTCAGAAAACAATATGAAAAAGACCCTCAATATAGATTCAGGCAAATACCGGCACTTAATGAGAATGACGAAAGTAATTTCAACTATGAAATAAACGGATTTTCCACGGAATACTATAGGGATATGCGAGACAAATTGGATAACGCTGAATGGATGGCTAAGTTTATGCAAAAGCCTTACGTCCGTGAGGGATTGCTATTTCCAACAGAGAATCTTAGATATTTTAACGGAGTTTTGCCAGACGGAGATTGTAGGTACATCGGTGTTACAGATATAGCCTGGGGTGGTGGCGATAGCTTATCAATGCCTATTGGCGTTGAATATGACAACGGTGATGTGTATATCATAGGTTGGGTGTTTAATAAGGGCACAAAAGAGGTTACAGTGCCACTTGTTGTAGGCCGAATTATTGAAAATGGAATAAGGCAAACTAGATTTGAGGGTAATGTTGGTGGCGATCTTTACTGCCAATATGTAGATGAAAAACTGCAAGAACAGGGCTATAAATGTTCATGCTCAAGTCGCAAAGCACCAAACAAAGTTGAAAAGTTAGCAAAGATAATAGCTTATTCCGGCGATGTAAAACGTAAATTTATATTTTTGGACACACATAGAAGAACCCAAGAGCAGATGCAAAAAGATGCAGAACTTGGAATAAAGAGGTATTACAGAGATGACGAATATCAAGCTGCCATGGATGAGCTGACAATGTTTGTTAGCATTGGTGGCAATGAGCATGATGATGCAGCAGACGGAATCACTCAGTTGGAAATGTTTATCGAAAATCCAGAAAATACAGCAGTAGCAGAGGCAACATTAAATCCATTTAGGAGGTATTGATTAGTGGAAACAAAGGAATACTTGCAACAAATAGGCAGATATGACCGACTTATCAATAATAAGCTAGTGGAGCTTGCACAGTACAGATCTATGGCTTGTAGCGTATCAGCAGTCAAAAATGATGAAAGAGTGCAGTCATCACCTAGCTATGACACCATGGACAAGATTGTGTCCAAAATTGAGCAAATGGAAAATGAAATAGATATGCTTGTTGATAGATACATTGACAACAAACGAATAATTATATCCCAGATAGATAGTATGTCTGACGAAATGACTTATCAGATATTATTCTCAAGATACGTTGAGCAAAAGACTTTTGAAAAAATGGCAATAGAGATGAACTATTGTTACAAGCAAATCATACGAAGACATGGTAAAGCATTACAGGAATTTGAGAAAAAATGGGGAAACACATATAAGTAGTCCTTAAATGTCCTAGAATGTCCCATAAAACATATTATATAATATATCATGAACAAGTTGATTGATGAACACTTTGTTTTTTCTCATACTTTTTCAAACCTCATAAACCCTTTGGAGGCACCAGTAGCTTTACTGGTGCTTTTTTAATGTAAAAGGAGGTACAAACAATGAACGGAATAGATATTAGTGCCTGGCAAGGCGATGAAAATATAGATTTAAGCAAAGTTCCTTTTGATTTTTGCATTGTCAAAGCAACTGAGGGAACAAGCTATAAGAACAGATACTTTACAAGTCACTGTGACAAAGTTCTGAAAAAAAAGAAACTGTTAGGTGCGTATCATTACGCCAATGGTGGCGATGTGCAGAAAGAGGCTGACTACTTCCTCACATATGTCAAGAAGTATATCGGCAAAGCAATCATTGTACTTGACTGGGAGGCAAAGAATAACCCTCAGTTTGGCAAGAATGATCTTGAGTGGTGTCTGAAATGGTGTAGCTATGTATATCGGAAGACCGGCATCAAACCGCTTATCTACATCCAGAAGAGTGCTATGAACGCCGTAAAAAAGGCTGGATATGGCCTGTGGGTGGCTCAGTACCCAGATAATGAGCAGACTGGATATCAGGAGCATCCGTGGAACGAGGGAGCTTATAACTGTTTACTCAGACAGTACACATCAGTTGGCAAACTCTCTGGCTATAACGGCAGCCTTGACCTCAACAAAGCATACATAAGTGCAGCATCATGGCGCAAGCTGGCTACTAAGGCTGTGAAGATTGCCACTATTAAGCCGGTAAAGAAGAGTGTTAATACGATCGCAAGGGAAGTGCTTGCCGGCAAGTGGGGCAATGGTGCTGATCGCAAGGCAAGGCTCACCAAGGCTGGTTATGACTACAACAAGGTACAGGCTGCAGTAAACAAGCTCGTCAAGACATCGCAGATTACACAGGATAAGATCATCAATGCGGTTGCACATGAGGTCATTGCTGGTCGCTGGGGCAACGGACAGGAACGTATCGACAGGCTTAAGGCAGCAGGTTATGATCCTGATAAGATTCAAAAGAGAGTAAATGAACTCATGAAGTAGGAGTTGACATGAACAGATTACATTTGCAAGACCTTGTAAGAGGCCACTATGGTAGAAAAATAGCATATACCAATGTAGACACCATTACATCGGATAATATTGTGAATGTAGTCGGTGAGTGCATAGGAGTATTTAACTGGAATAAACCAATTATAAAGTATTTATGGAATTATTACAAAGGCGACCAACCAATAAGGTACAGAATTAAAGTAATTCGTGATGATGTAATCAATTACATCGTAGAAAATCATGCATATGAAATTGTGCAATTCAAAGTCGGACAAACTTACGGAGAACCAGTACAGTACATCAGCCGTAAAGATGATGATGCAATCAATAATGCGGTTGACGATCTGAATGATTACATGGTAGACGCCTGTAAACAAGATAAGGATATAAAGGCTGGTGAATGGCAATCTGCCACTGGTACAGCATTTAAAGCTATCCAGTTTAATCCGAACGGTGATGTGCCGTTTAGGATTGTTACACCTTGCCCACTTAATACCTTTATCATATACAACAGTAACACAGAAGAACCGATGGTTGCCGTCACAGAACTTAAGGACAGTGATGGCAAGTGGTACAAGCAGTGTTACACAGCCACACATGAGTGCAAGATATATAACAGTACAGTTACAGACTGGAAATTACACGCTTATGGAGATATACCGATTGTTGAGTACCCTAATAATCACGAAAGAATAAGCGATATAGAGCTTGTAATAGATATGCTTGATGCAATCAACAATATGCAATCTAACAGAATGGATAGCATAGAACAGTTTGTGCAGTCGTGGATTAAGTTTGTTAATTGTGACGTTGACAAGGACAAGTTTAAAGCTATGAAAGAAATGGGTGCCCTAGTCGTAAAATCGACCAACGGTGTCAACAATGCTGATGTAGATGTTATGTCGCAAGAGCTTAATCAATCTCAGACTCAAGTTGCCAAGGATGATTTGTGGGATAATGTTCAGACCATTCTTGCAATCCCAACTAAGCAAGGCAACACTGGCGGAGATACGCAAGGAGCTGTCGAGTTAAGGAACGGCTGGGATTTTAGCAAGACACGAACAAAGTTAAAAGACCCGCTTGTTGCAACATCGGAAAAACGACTTGCTAAGCTTGCACTTAACGCAATCAGACTGTATGCAGATGATTTGAAGTTGACAGTTAGAGATTTTTCAGTGCAGATAAACCATAGCCCACAGGATAATATGTACACCAAAGCTCAGACTCTGGTTGTCTTATTGCAGGCTGGAATACATCCACTTGTCGCAATCAAAACTGTTGGATTGTGGGGGGACGCAGAAAAAACATTTTTACTGTCTAAAAAATACTTGGATAAGATATATCTAACTATAGATGATGTAGAGCAACAGGAACAAAAAACACAAGAAATAGTAGATAATCTTGGCAACGGAGGTAACAACAATGGTGACCAGATATACGGTAGTCCAAGACGGACAAGTGTATGAACCGGGTGATGATGTACCTGATATGGGTAGCATTACCGCATTAGAATCTAAAGGAAATTACAGAGAATACAACGCTTTGTCTAAGGATATAGATAAGCTACCAACATACGTGTCACTTGGTAGTTCGTGCTACATGATAGACACGACAGTCTTATATAAGTTTGACGGCGAGAGTTGGATAAAACAGGAATAGAGAGGTGCGCACATGAATGCAGAGGAAGTATACGCATTACTCAACAAGAAAATAAAAAATGGCGGTATTACCGATGATAAGATAAAGCAGATCGTGGAGCAGTATTTTGAGGAGAATCCTGTTCAGGTTACAACTGATAATACCCTTTCGGTTGCCGGCACGCCGGCTGATGCATTAGCAACAGGAACCGCTATTGATTCATTAAAGGAAGATATAGTTGATTATTTGCACATTGACTCTGATAATATTTTTGACCCATCGAAAGTCACAAAAAATAAATATATAAATTCAAGCGGGGAAGAACTTGATTCTTCTAATTATGAATTGTCGGAATATATTTCAGTTCCTTTTGTCGGTGATAATTACTTGTATTTCAATAAAGATGCAGTATCTTCTGAGTATTCGGATTATAAAGGTGTGCATCAAATAATTCTTTATGATAGTAATAAAGTTTTTATAAAAAGGGTTGCTTGTGCTGGTGCATTATGTGGGATGTTCAATCAAGCAAATGCTAAATATATGCGTTTGATGATTGGTTCTAATGCCAAAAACTTGATGGTTGTTGTGTCTAATAAATATGATACAACATTTTCACCGACATATATTCCATATGGAGGAGTATATTCAGAAAACTTCAAAAATGAAGTGAATGATATAATAGACAAGCGGCAAGAAAACGATACTGAAAGACCGCTTGAGCATATTATTCGTAATGGAGGACTTACAAGAATCTTTAGAACAGCAGGAGTTGTTGGTGATAGTCTTTCAAGTGGATGCATGGAATATAAGGATTCAAGTGGGAACGCCCTCGGATATGATAGATATGAATTTTCATGGATACAGCAAATGCGAGGAATTTGCGGATTTGATAAAGCTGAGAATTTTTCAGTTGGTGGCTTAACATCAAAAACTTTTTGGACAACACAAAGCCAAAAAGTAAAAAATCTTCGTGAAGATGGCGCAAATCACAAATGCCAATTATACTTTATAGCTTTAGGTGTAAACGATATTGCAGATACAACAATGGAAGTTGGAACACCTAACGATATTTCTAATGAAAGTTCAACCACATTCTATGGATATTACAGCAGAATTATTAAATTAATTCAAAATCAACAGCCGAAAGCAAGAATTTTTTTAGTTGGACTTCCGAATCATAGTAATATGACGAAATGGGGGGCAAGATTTAGAAATTTTAGAAATGCTATTGCTGACATGGTTAATCATTTTAATTTTGTTTATTATCTTGACTTGTACCAGTATGAATCAGCGTACGATTCAGAATTTCAAAAAATATATTTTAACGGATTTCATGAAAATGCTCTTGGTTATGCTAGAACTGCATGGGTCATATCATCATATGTTGACTGGTATATAAGGCATAACTATGAAGAATTTAGAGAGGTTGGTTTTATAGGAACTGACTATCATTATTATGACTAATTAACTAAAGGAAGCTTTTGTTACTTGCCTTGCTGGTACAAGCTTGACGGGGCGGACTGGAAATTGCTTAAGGTAACAAGAAAGGTGGTAAGCAATGATAGTAAGAGCGGAAGAACCACAGCAAGAAGTTGTTATAAAAATAGATACCAAGGGGATAGCATGGGTGTACTTGTGCCTTAACGAAAGAGTTAAGGCAGAGGAATATGCAGAACCCGGAGAGCAGTCAAAAACACATACATACTATGAGTATGATGGAACACAGTTTCATGCTCCTGTTGAAAGTCTTAATCTTCAAGATATCAATAACAATCCTCAGAAGTATGACGGCTATGAACCGGCCAAAATACCGTCTGATATTGAACGCATAGACGCACAAGTAACATATACGGCAATGATGACTAACACACTGCTGACGGAGGAATAGCCCTATGTATGAAAAAATAAAAAAATGGTATCAAGTCTATCATATATGGAATGCTGAAATGGTTAAGCAAGCCTATGATAAAGGGCTGATAACAGAAAAGCAATATAACAATATAATCAATGGAAATTAGCAATCACGTTTGTGGTTGCTTTTTTTATACAAAATTTCGCAAGTGCCGTGAGCGTAGAAAACGGCAATGTCAATCGGTGGCGTTGCACCGTATAAAAACGTAGACATACGGAGGTAATCAATGAAAAGAGAAGATTTAGTATCGATGGGTTTGACCGATGAGCAGATTGAAAAAGTCATGGCCGAAAATGGTAAGGACGTTCAATCTGCTAATGCAAAGGCAAATAAGAATAACACAGAACTTGAAAGACTCAAAGCTATTGAGAAAGAGTATGAGGATTTAAAGGGGCAGAGTATGTCTGAGGCAGAAAAAAATGCCAAAGCTCTTGAAGACGCTCAGAAGAAGATAGCAGAACTTGAAAAGACACAGGCAATTGCAAGTCAGAGAACAAGTGCAGCTGAGAAATTCAAGATTTCCGCTGAACAGGCAAAGCTAGTGGTTAAGGATGATGGATCTATGGACTATGACGCTCTTGGAAAGATTATTGCAGATAAAGAAACTGCCGCTGCCCAGGCTAAAGAGAAAGAGATAGCCAACGGCTCAACACCACCAGGTAATGGTGGTACAGGCGGAAAATCCGATGAAAAACCAGCGGATGTAGCAAATGCGGAAAAAATATCGTTTGGCAGTCCTGCAAGCAAGGACGCCGATCATTACGTTTTATAGGAGGTAAAAACAATGGGTAAGCCAATTGTAAGAGATTTTACACAGGGTAAAGGCATTTTAAAGTTTTTCCCTTATGAGGGTGCAGCGTGCCTTGTACCACAGACAATGGTATCAAGTGCAGACACAAACGGAATGAAGATTGTGCCAGCAGGTACACCATTCCCAAGCAATGACGCAGATTGCAAAGGCTATCTGTTACACGATGTAGACGTAACAATGGGTGACGCACCAGGAACTTATGTATATCAGGGTACGATAGATTGGGAGAAAGTTAAATCACTCGCAATCGCAGACGCAGCAAGAACAGCAACACCAAGAGTCACTTTTTATGGTGCTGAGCCAATAAAAGGCGAGGAATAATAGGAGGTAGATAAATATGCCAGCATTACCATTAAATGAAGCATTCACAGCCAGAAGTCTGGGCGTGATGTGGGACAACTATCAGAAAACATTAGGTTCTGCCCCTTATCTTGGCAGACAGAAATTTGGAACAAGAAAGCAAGATAGTCTTAGCCTTAGATTCATTAAAGGCAAGAGTGGACTCCCTGTGTCTCTTAAAGCGTCTAATTTTGACGCTCAGGCAGAGTTAAGAGATGTTGGTGGATTCTCTGACACCCAGAACAAAATGCCTTTTTACCGTGAGTCTTACATGGTGACAGAGGAAGAGGAACAGGAGTACGACAATTATAGAAGTGCCGAGAACTCTAGCCTTGCTGATAATGTACTCAGGGAAATCAGCAAGAAGCCTTTAATGCTTATTGAAGGCGGACTCGTTGTACCAGAGCGTCAGATTTGGCAATTACTTGCCCCTACTGATGGAATACCAAGAGTTAAAGTAACAATTGGTGGCAAACCATATTATGTCGACTACACGGCAGATGAGGGAGCAGAGCATAAGAAGACGCATTTTGTTGAGTTTAAGACAACAAGTGCTTGGGATAAGTCAGCAACGGCAACTCCACTGGATGACCTTATTACAACGAGACGTACCTTTGCGAAGAATACCGGCTATTCTCTTACAAGATTTACCATGAACACTGAGACATGGGAAATGCTCATCAAAGCGGAGGATACAAAGAAACAGGTGCTTGGTATAACCGCTTATACTGGTGGCATAAGACTGCAGCAAGCACAGGTAGTAGACTATCTCAGAGGCTACGGCATTGAGATTGAGATATATGACAAGCTGTATGTTGACGAGAACGGAAAGACACAGTACTTTGTACCAACTGGTATTGTTTCGGCAACATCAGGTGGTGTATATCTTGGTGACTATGTATTTGGCAAGACACCAGAGGAGAGAAGCGGAAGCACGACAGATGGAAACCTGTCTATTGTTGAAACTGGTATTTCCGTATATACATACCAGACAAACCATCCTATCAATACTCATTGCGTAGTATCTATGATCGGACTTCCAACATTCGAGGGCATGGACTCAGTACTTGTTATGAAGGTTAAGGAGGACTAATTGATGATTGCTACACATCGCATAAAAAGTAATGGCATATGGTACAACTGCGGTGATGAAGTACCAGAGATAGAGGAATCTACTTCTGGTACTGATACTGCAACGCATACCAAGACCGAGATCAATAGAATGTCAACAGATGATCTGAAAGCACTTGCCATATCAGAGGGTATAGATAACGCCGAAAATATGACAGGCGGTGCATTAAAAGAAGTGCTTATAGCTCATTTTGCTTTGTAGGAGGTAGTCATGGAATACACATTGGTAGAGCAAGTCAAAATACGAAAAGGTCAATATGAAGTCGGTGACGATGGCTCTATCAAGTGGACTGATCTACAGGATAATCCAAGAATAGAGCAGCATATTGAGGAAATTAAGCAGGAAATACGCAACAAGCGTAATTACCCATCTGATTACACAGATGAGCAAATAGAAGAAGATATGGAACGATATACGACCAATATAGTCAGTTTGGCTGTATACGACTTATCTCAAGCCGGTGAGGAATACATGGCAAGTTTTGGCGAAAATGGAGTCAGTCGTAGTTGGATTGACAGAAATAAGCTGCTAGCTGATGTATTCCCATTTGTTGAGATATTATAGAAGATTGTGCGTTACCCAACGGTAGCAGAGGGCATACATTATGGTGGTGGTGGGCAGTATGCAAACATAAGAGAAAGGCGGTAGATATATGCCAGTAGCAATAATTATCAGCATCATATCGGTTACTTTCTCTATTTTTTTTGGAATTGTCAGCCTTGTGCTGAATCTCAAGAATAATAGAAGAACTGATAACTCAGACCTAGAGGATAGAGTCCGAGAAAACACCCGCATAAATATGAAGTTAGATACCATATCTAGCAACACTAAGGAAATAAAAGATGAAGTTGTGGAAATGAGAAAAGAGCTTAATTCCCATGACAACAGGATTATTAAGGTTGAGGAAAGTGTTAAGTCACTTCATCATCGCGTAGATGAAATGGAAGCACGACTCAACAAAAACAAGGAGGTGTAAAAATGGATGTTATACAGAGTCTTGTAGCCAACATGGCTATTATAATGTCTGTCATAGGCGCACTTACATTTGTTGTGGCGGTAATTACACAAGTCATCAAAGGTGTTGGTGTATTTAAGAAGATACCAACCGACATATTGGTGCTTGTGCTGTCCATAGGTATTACTGTTGTGGCTTTTATCGCCTATATGCAGTACATACATATGACAATACTTTGGTATATGATTCTTGCAGCTATCCTAGCCGGATTTGTAGTTGCATTTGTAGCAATGTATGGTTGGGAAAAGTTATCTGAGCTTTGGAAGCGATTTGGCAAGGATGTGAAGTAATGTCACTTGAGATCAATAAGCAATCTATGAAATATGCTTCTTATGGCAAAGAAGTAGAGATATATGAAAAAGATGATGATGGCAATATAAAGTATTTCATCACGGAAGAGGGGCAAAAAATACCTCTTATAGACCATAAGGAAATATCATACGAAGAGCCTATATCATTTAGGGCTAATATCTCTTTCTCTGGCGGTGAAGCACAGGCAAAAGAATATGGCTTTGATGTCAATGATTTTGACGCAATCATAGTTACAGATAGAGGAGCATACCCTATCAAAAAAAGTGACATTATATGGCTTGATAGCGAAGTTGAATACACAGAGGATGGGTATATTGATAAGACTTCTGCTGATTTTACAGTTGTAGGAGTCAAGCCAGCTTTGCGGTCAACCAAATATGTCCTTAAGGCGGTGGTCAAGTGAAAAAAACAATAGATGTATCTTTGTCTGTGAATAGTTTACAGAATGCAATCAAGGAGCTTAAAGCCTATCAAGCAAGGCTTGACCATAAATGCGCCATTATCGCTGAAAGATTGGCTGATGATGGTGTAGAAGTTGCTAGGGTGCAATTGGCGAATTTAGATGCTATCTTTAAAGGCGAGTTGATTGAAAGTATACAATCAGAATGCGTTACAGATACAAAGGGTAGTCACATTTGGGCGGTTGTAGCCAGAACAGATCACGCAGCATTTGTTGAGTTTGGAACTGGTGTTATAGGCCAAAAGAAACCATACAAAGGCGAATTACCTCCAGGAGTATCTTGGCAATATGCAAGCGGTCAAACAATCCACCAACTCAAAGATGGTCGAATTGGTTGGTTTTACAGGGACGACAATGGCCATTGGTGGTTCACCGAGGGTATGCCATCTAGGCCATTTATGTACAATACTGCCCAGGAACTTGAAAGAAAAGTCAAGAACGTTGTGAAAGAGGTGTTTGACAATGGATAATGCATGGTCAATAGAACTTGGCCCGACAATATATAGCATTGTCAAGGCCAAAGCAACAGAACAACTTAAGGATAAATACCCAACGCTTAACGTTACAGATAAAGGTAAATCAGATCAACCAGCAGTATTTCCAACAGTCTATATTCACGAACTATCTGGAATGGAACTGGGAGAAGATTTAGAGGGACAAACAATCAACGCTGTAAGAGAAACAATACAGGTTGATGTGACTTCCAACAAGAATCACAGCGAATGCAGAAAGATTATGTCCAAAATAACGGATATATATAAACAAATGAGATTTTCAGTCACCGGAACACCTCAATACGATGTTAATGGTGGAACTTACATATGTAACATGCGATTCAGCCGTGTGTTTGGGGCTGGTGACACAATATTATAGTTAGCAATTAGAGCCATGTGGCTCTTTTTTTATGCACATTTTTAAGGAGGTAAAGACATGGCAGTACCAGGATTAAGTACATTGGGTATTACTTTTGGTTATGGTGTTGAAACAGTCGCAGGCGAAAAGCCGGCCAAATTTACTCAGTTGTCAAGAATCAATGAGCTTGGCGATGCTACAGCTGAACCAGAAGCTATTGACGCTTCGGCTCTTGAAGATTTTTACACAAGAAACATATCTGGTAGAACTACTGTATCTGATACATATACAGTAACAGTCAACTGGACACCAGATACACTTGCAGAATGGGAGAAAGTACTTGAAGAGTACAAGAAGTTGGAAGGAACAGGCAAATCCATGTGGTTTGAGTCAATCATACCTGGATTTACCAAGGCAGAGTTTATCAAGGCTCAGCCACCATCAGTTCTTCCAGTGGCTTCAAAGGGTCAGAATGAACTTTTAACAGTTGAAATCAACCTTATTCTCGAAGATCTTGTTGGCTTTGATACAAAGGTAGCTTTTACACCGGGGGAATAGCAAACCACTCAGATACAGCCGTGCTGAGTGATGACGATACAAAAGATATAGAATCGGCTGATTATACGTATTAAGCAAACAAGGGGCGGTTTTCGGACTGCCCCTTTCCTATTAAGAGTAGGAGGAAAGGAAAATATTATGACAATTACAATGAATGGCAAGGAATATGACATCAAGTTCGAGAACAAAGAAACTGCAAAGGCCGGGCTTGTAAGTAAAATTGTCAAAATTGCATCAATGGCCGAAGATTCAGATGATATAGAAATGACAGTAAGCGCTATGGAAAAAGCCTATTTGATACTGCCAGAAATGCTTTTAGTTGGGTTACAACATAATTATAGAAAAGAATTTGGCTACGTAACAAACGCTGAGCGTGCAAATAAGCTTGCTGTAGTTGAAGCAATGCTTGAACATTATGTTACAGAAGAAGAACAAGATTATACACAGCTTTTTAGTGAGCTTCAAGAGGAGCTATTAACCAATGGTTTTTTAGCTCAAAGGTTCAAAGCACTATTTGCAGAAATGGAAGCAACGAACAAGAACAACAAGAAGTAGTCTTTGAACAAAAAGAATTTAATTATGAAAATTATTGTAATGAAATACGTCCACGTTGGTTAATGCTAACCAAAGGGTATGGACTTACAGTTGAGGATATTGATAGATCCTGTCCAGCCGATCTTGAGCCATATGGAAAAGCTTATTGTATAGCAGAAAAAGAACGAGATGCTCAATTGTATACATGGGTAGGAACATATATAAGATCTGCGCTTTGCTATGCAATAGATCATTGCCTTAACGGCAAGAAAGCAAGTTCAGAGTATCTTAAAGCTCCACTTATGGAAAATGAAGAAGATAGGGTAAATAGGCTTAGAAATGAGTTTATTGAAGAACGATTAAAGGCAAAACAAGAATGGGATAGGACACACAACATAAAAGATGGCAAGGACTGATGTTTTTGCCGTCTTTTTTATTATAGCAAGGCGGTGAAACATGGCAACAGTAGATAATCTTGAGGTTAAAATACACGCAAGTGCAACACAAGCGGTTAATGCAGTAGATAAACTGTCAAATAAGCTCGGCACACTATCTAAGACATTACAAGGAATTGATAGTAATGGTATAGCCAAGTTTGCACAGGGCATGAACCAGCTTGCACAGGGCATGAATGTAATAAAAAATGTAAAAATGCCTGATTTTAACAGAGCTGCCAAGGGTATAAAGCAATTCGAAAACATTAACAGCGCAAAACTTACAGCGGTTGCAAATAGCATAAGTCCGCTTGCTTCCAGTATATCAGTATTGGGAAACATGCAGTTCAACAACAAGGGTCTCACGAATTTCATTAATTCCATTACAAGGCTGTCTAATTCGAACATTAATGGCTTGAATATAAACGCTATAGGTCAGCTTGGAAATGCGATTGTAGGCTTATCTAGCACGTTGCAAGGCGCTCAGAACGTTAGCACAAATGTGATACAACTTACTAATGCGGTTGGTAGACTTGCAAATGCAGGCAACAAAGCAAGTATTGTAGCAGCAACATTACCCCAGTTATCAGTAGGACTTCGCAGTTTACTTAGTGCAATGTCGCTTGCACCACAATTGTCGACAGAAACTATACAGATGACTACTGCGTTAAGTGGCCTTGCAAATGCAGGCAACAAAACAAGACAAACTGCCAGTGGGTTAAATATACTTGCGGTTGAGCTAAAAAAATTTATGCAAATAATGGCGACAGCACCACAAGTGTCGCAAAGTGTAATACAAATGACTCATGCTCTTGCAAATTTGGCATCGCAAGGAAGTAGAACAGCAAGTGCAAGCAGAGGAATCCAAAATAGCTTTAGGGGCATAGGTAGCAGTGCCAAGAGTGCCAGAAAGCATATATCTAGTCTTGCTTCAGTAGTAGGAAAATTATATGCAACATTTTGGGCGGCACAAAGAGTTTTAAGTGGTTTTAAAAAAGCTATAGATATATCATCCGACCTCACCGAAGTCCAGAATGTTGTTGTCAATACGTTCGGTCAGTACGCAGACAAATTGGAGCAATTCTCTAAGACGTCAATAAAAATGTATGGAATGTCAGAGCTGTCTGCAAAACAGACAGCCAGTAGATTTCAAGCCATGGGGCTTGCCATGGGAGCGCCCACCAAAAACATGTCCGATATGTCAATACAGCTTACTGCACTGTCAGCCGACTTAGCTTCATTCTACAACATTTCGCAGGAAGAAAGCTCACGTAAATTATGGTCAATCTTTACAGGCGAAACAGAGCCTATGCGAGCTTTTGGTATTGATCTTACAAATGCGACCCTCAAAGAGTATGCGATGAAAAAAGGTCTTGATGCCAACATATCCTCTATGACTCAACTTGAAAAAACGATGCTGAGGTATCAGTACGTCATGGATAACACTAAAAATGTCCAGGGAGATTTTGCACGTACAAGTCAGACATGGGCTAACCAATTACGTATCTTACACGAACAAATTAAGGCAGTTGCTGGTGTTTGGGGTAATGCATTTGTTAATATGCTTAAACCTCTTGTGCAGGCGCTTAATAAGGCTTTATTGGCCGTTTACACTTTTTCCGAAAAGGTAGTAAATGCCCTTGGTGCAATCTTTGGATGGAAACTAGAGATACAAAAGGGTTCTATATCTGATGATTTTGAAGGTGCCGCCGGTGCTGTTGATGATATGGCAAGCGGAACTAAAAAAGCTGCTAAAGCGGCCAAAGATTTAAAAACACATCTTCTTGGGATTGATGAGTTAAATGTTGTTGAACCGGATAAAGACACAGGCACAAGCGGCGGCGGTGGTTCTGGTGGAGGCACTGGTGTAAGCGGTGCTGGTGGCAACAATGGACTTAAATACCAAATAAAAGAAACAGAGGGACTTTACAAGTCTAGCATCAAGAATCTTAACCAATTAGGCAAGTATATCAGTGATAGTTTGTCTAAGGCAATGGAATCTATTAAGTGGAATAAGGTATACAAAAAGGCAAAAAATTTTGGCAATGGCCTTGCAAGTTTCCTGAATGGCCTTATAACACCACGATTGTTCGGAAATGTCGGCAAAACAATTGCAAGTTCACTGAATACCGCATTAGAGTTTCTTGACAGTTTTGGCGAGACGTTTGATTGGGATAACTTCGGGGAATCTATAGGAACGGGAATTAGCGACTTTTTTAAAACTTTCAAATGGAAAAAACTTGCGAGCACGCTCAATAAGTGGGTTGATGGGCTTAAGACAGCTTTAGGTACGGCACTTGAAGCAATATCGTGGTCAGATATATTAGAGGGCGGTATTGATTTCCTCACAGAGCTTGACCTTGATACAGTGTCTATAATGATAGGTGCGTTTGCGTGGTTCCACGGCGGTAAAGAAATTGTTGCAAATTCTTTGGCTGGTCTGCTTTCTAAGAGAATCAAGCTGGGTATTGGTGACAAGACTGTATCATTGTCAACAACGATAGGTTTATCAATAGTTACGGCTATCGTAGGATTTAAAATCGGAAATTGGCTTTACGATCATGTGCCTAAGATACAAGAATGGTCAGATACGCTTGCTAAGTGGCTTTTTGATGGAAAAGATAAAATCAATGTTACTAAAGCCATAACTGTGACACTATCTGGGTTAGGAATAAGCATAGGGACAGCACTTCTTATAAGTAAGTTGAAAACAAGTATTGCGGCCGTACTTACGAGTGCTGCAACTCAAGCTGCAACAAGTGCTTCACTTGGCAGTGCTGGCAGTATTTTTAGTGGTCGCCTTGGCGGTATTCTTGGCAAGGCGGGTGCAGTTGCAACCACAGCAGTTGTCGGATATAAAATCGGAAATTACCTCTACGAAAACAGCGACTTTATCCAGAAAACCGCAGATTCAATAGTCAATAAGACCATGTCCGCCGCTTGGAAAGCCATTACAGGATATAGTTCTGAGGCAGAATACACAAAAGCGGTCAATCAGCAAAACATGGATCGCAACAACTTTAACAGATACTATAAAGTAAAACTCAGCGATAAACAGTACAAGACGTGGCTTGACAAGATCAATAGCGAGGATGACATCTTACAGTTATACAACTTAAGAGACATCTCAGACAAAGAATACAATATGTATATTGACTTGTGGGAAGCGACCAACGGCAAAAAGGACAAGAATTGGAAAGGTCTTCAAAAGGACTCAAAAACAGCGCAGAATAATGTCAAAGGCAAGACCGTAACATACAATGCCGTGACGGCGACTAACGGACAGGCTACACGTGACAACTTCACTCTGTACACATTGAGTAACAGTTTCTCTGGGGCATGGCATGGCAAGGATGTTAAGATGAACGCTGACACGACTCTTAACGGCCAAAAAACCACACAGAACAGTCAAGTAGCTAATATCAATAACACTTTTAAAAACGCATGGAAAGGTAAAGATGTTAAATTCAATGCCAATACTTCAATAAACAACAAACTTGCACCAACAAATAGTACACTGTTTGCAATTTCCAAAAGCTATTCTGCCGCATGGAAAGGCAAAGATGTGAAATTTAATGCAAGTACCGCAGTTAATGAAAAAAAAACAACTAGCCCTAGTATTGTAAGGCAAGTTAGCGATACTTTCAAAAAAGAATTTACGGGAAAAGATGTTGAATACCATATAAAAACACAAAAAAATAGTGATCTTCAAAGCATTGGAGCTAATGCGGCAAGTCAAATTTTCATGGGAATGTCGCAAAAAGAAATAAAGTTTAATATAAAAAATGCACCAGATCCGCTTAAACAAGCTATGTCTGGTACATTTAGTTTTATGCAAACTTACGCAACCGGAGGATTTCCAGAAGATGGTTGGTTTAGGGCAAATCAAGGCGAGATTATGGGTAAATTCGACAACGGCAAGTCTGTTGTTGCGAACAATGAACAGATTACTGCTGGTATAGCAAGCGGAGTTAAACAAGCGGTTGATGATGCACTTACGCCTTATCTCTCCCAAATTGCCCGGAATACAAGGGAAACAGCAGATAAAGACACATCTATCAATATTGATGGTCGAACCCTTGTCAGCGAAACAGATAGGCGTAGATCACGTAACGGTTATCAATTTACAACAGCATAGAGGTGATAATATGGCACAAGGATTATCAAGTTTTCTAAATGTCAACGGTGTGGACTTTCCATGTCCCGCCGTCGGCTTTTCTTATACTATTACAACGACAGTTAATGCTGGACGTAATGCGAACAATGTAACTATCGGCCAAAGGATTGGTAGAGATTTGTATAAACTGGATAACATGAAGTGGGTCGGTCTTGAACCTAAAATGTGGCAATCAATGTTAAAGGCGGTTGAACCATTTTATATTCCAGTAACATTTGAAGATTACCGTACCGGCAAGCCGATAACAATCATAATGTACCCAGGCGACAGGACAGCAGAGCCGTTGTTCGCCAGTCCAAAATCGCATACAGTAACCAAGTATCGTAACTGTCAATTTAACCTTATAGACACTGGTAGGTGATGTAATGCAGAACGTAAGCAACGAGTACAAAGAATCTATGAAGTCCATAAACCGCAATAGGGGTTACATTAGGGCAACAATAGGACTAGTTAATTCTCAAGCTCAAAATGAGGTAAAACTAGATAAGCAAATACAAACAGTGGCATATTCTAACAATACTGCTACTTTTGATGGTGAAGAAGTAACTAGAATATATGCTACAGCAGAACCTGGCATTGCTGTCCTCGATGGCAATGCTTTTTTCTTGCCTAGAACTGGTACTGATTACTATAACAATGGTATTGTAACTGCCAATATTGCAGGGATAGTTACAATGACATTTGCTAATCCACATACTATTAAGGGCTTAACTATCAATTTTGGGGAATGCTACCCAACTGAATTTGATGTTATTACTAATAATGGTACGAGTCATTATAGAAACGCTGATGAAGTATGGATAACCGAAGAGGTTTTTACAGGCGTAACTTTTATAACAATCGAACCAACCCAAATGCGCTATGGACAAAATAGATTAAGAATATACTCATTTAAGTGTGGGCTTGCCAAAACATTTACCAATGAAGAGGTAATGGATTATAGCAGCAAAGAATATGTATCTTCAATATCAGAAACCATACCGTCAATAGACGTTACGATTAAGGTTGACAATCAAGATCAATACTACGATCCAGATAACCCGGATAGTGCAATACAGTATATGGAAGTTGGACAAGAAGTTAAAGTACAGTTTGGCTATGATGTAGACGGACAAGGCAATATTGAGTGGCTGCCGGAGCAAACAACGTACTTGTCAAAATGGTCAGCAAATAGTAGAGATGCAACATTTAATGCTACAGATAAATTTACATTATTAACTGGCCAATACTATAAAGGTCAATATTACGCAAATGGAATTAGTTTGTATGATTTGGCATTGTTAGTATTGGCGGATGCAGGAATCACGGATAGCAATGAGTATTTTATCGATAATTTCTTAAAAACCACTATTACACATAATCCATTACCGATTACGACTCATGCGGAATGTTTACAAATTATTGCAAATGCGGGTAGGTGTACCTTGTCTATAGATAGACAAAATAGAATACATATACAGGCTGCAATTGCTCCAACTATAACCATATCACCAAATGGACAGTTAGATTTTAGTGCCATAAACAGCATATTAGATAGTGATGACGGTGCTTTGACAGCAAGGCAATATGCAAGGCTAAGACTCAAAGCGAGCAAATATAGCGAATATAAATTGACAGCTTATGAATATGCTACACAAGCAAAATTTAAACTTAAATAAAAGAGAGGTGTATATATGAGTTCACAAAATCAAACTAAAAATCTTGGATTGTGTCAATTTGGTGATAACGATATTCCAGATTGGCGAACAGATTACACAGGAGACATGGACAAAATAGACAGAAGTATAAAAACAATATCAGATGAGGTTGCAGAAGTAAAAAAATCTGTCAGTGATAGAAATACCAAGATAGCCACCGCTATCACTGAAAAAGGAGTGGCTACAGAACCAACGGATTCGGCGGATGTGATGGCGGAGAATATTGGAAAGATACAGACAGGTGTTAGCTTGACACAGGTGATCGGAACGACAACAACAACATCAGATTGCGGTGACATAAAGACAGTAGTCACACATGAGCCGTATATAGAGTAAGGAGGGTTAGGAATGATAACTAAGAATTTTATGGCGTGCATAATTTCCAAAACAGATACGAGTCTAAACGTATCTGCAAAAAAAGTTGATGGGGAATATATCACGCAAGGGTACGGAAATATCGGTAACTTCTTAGGGCTTGCATCGGGTAATGGACTTGATTATAGTGGTGCTGGTCAGTCAATGCGACTCTTATTTGGCTCGGGTAACAGCAGTGCAAGCATTGACGATTATAAGCTTGAAAATTTAATAACTGATTATTCCGTCCTTACACACAGTAAGACCTCAATCGGGACGTACGATACGTTATGCACTGTGTTTAGCCGGACAATTGAGGCAAACTCCAACATTACAATCAAAGAATACGGTGTTGTCAGCGTTGATAACAATGGTAATACATTACTATTGGCGCGCGAAGTCTTGCCAGAGCCTGTAGTATTACAGCCTGGAGAAAAACACACGTTTACAATGACTATATCGCTTGAGTAAGTGAGGGCAGAGCATGAAGACAGCTTACGCAATGTGCAGTACGGGTTTTTCGCAACTTGACAGTGGAAACCTTTGTTTTTTACCTAAAAACAAAATATATAAAGAGGTAGGATATGTGAGCAAGGAAATAGCAAACGGCATTGGTGAGTTTTCTACAAATCCTACAATTACTCTCAATTTAGATATATCTTACAGTTGGTATGGATTTATAATTAATTTTAGAAACTGTAAACCTCTTGAATTTACCATAAAAACTTATGATAATGATACGCTTGTTGATAATGTTATTGTCACTGACGTAGATAGCCTTAGTTGGGAAAATTACAACCGCTATGGCTCTGCAAATAAGGTCGTTATTGAATTTACAAAAGCTGAACCATACGCAAGAGTATCGGTTGACTATATCGGAATTGGTGATGCAACTGACTATAACTTGTCTAATGACGATATGTATGACACTCCGACTGTCACGATACAAGATAAGTTAAAATCAATTACTGTCCCAAGACAAGTGTATAAGGTTGGCACACAAAAAAAAGAACTGTCTTCTGAAAAAGTTACTGTTAATTCAACTAACAACGTCATAAAAGTTGATTTTTCTACTGCTAGCCACGGTTACACTGCCACTACGGATAAAAGCGGCATAACGGCTACAGTTATAGAAAGTGGGGCATATTACTGTCTAATTAAATTCAATGGCTTAAGTGAAAAGAATACAGCACTCACTTATACGGTTAGTGGATATGAGTACACAGTAACCACCAAGGGGACGGCTCACAGATACAATGCCAACGGCGTAAAAACAGTTAATTGGAGCAATCCGCTTGTTGACAGTGCAAAAATGGCAAGTTTGCTTGACAATTGGCTGGCAAATTATTATCTAGGTGCAACTGATTATTCAATCAATTGGCGTGGAGACCCTAGCATAGATGCTGGAGATTTATTCAATATGATCAAGTCGAATGGCGACAAAATAAAAATCAAAACATATCAAAACGAACTTTCATTCAATGGTGCATGGAGCGGAAAGCTTAGTGCTAGAAAGGTGGTGGAATAGTTGTGGAATGAACCTAAAACAGACTGGAAAAGCGGTGACGCAGTTATATGGACGGATTACAACCGAATTAAAAATAACATAGAATATTTAAAACAAAGAGCCGAAGATTTGTGTGGACCAGTTGCAGACTATCAAACCATGGGTATTGATAAGATGTATACGGATTTTTATTACGCAGACGAATTTAACGCATTTGAAAACAACATTGCACAGATTAACAGCGTAGTATACCCACAAAACATAGGTGCCAAACAGACGTTTTATGACAATGGAGCGTTTATTAGCTCAGCAGAGATGAACAGACTGGAAACAGCTTGTCAACTTATTAAGGGTGCTTTAGACAGTATTAAGCCTAGACGTATTCCATTTAAACTAGGTGCATACAAGGATATAAGGATATAAGGAGAAGAATAAGATGGCTTTGAAAACAAATTATAAAGAGGATGTACTTGCTACAGCCAACACAAAACGTAAGTACAATATGATTACTAATGATGATGGAACGGTTAGCTTTGAGGATGTGACAGAATATCAGCAGACAGGTGACAATTTTGGTGCAGGAGATGTCAACCAAATATGTGAAACTGTCAACTTAGCAAGCTCCACCCTGGATAAACTAAATTCTAATTTTCAAATTGTGGGGCAAGGATATGTCACGTTTGTTTTTCCAGCAGGGGACGACAAGAAGGGAAAATATCAAGAAGTAACACGAAACATTCTTGTGCCGGCAGGTACTGATGAATTTATTCCAATTATATCATATCTTGGAATTTCTACTGAATCTTCTGTGCCAGCAATGCAGTTAGTAGGGCCAAGTTACGATGTATTTGATGCATCAAAATCGGCGCAAAAAGTTCCACTAAAATTTGCTGCAAATACAGACGGCTCTCCGTGGACAATACGTGTATTTTGGCTCGCAATTAAACATGGCGTTAAATAAAGTTAAGGCAGAGAAGATTATATTGTCTTCTCTGCCTTTGTTTTAAAACAATATAACAAACGGTACGGGAACAACACAAAGTATTAAATATACAATCAATGCTGTGCGAGTTTGCTTTAACCTTTTTATATTATAATAAGGATTATCTTTATACTTAGAATATCTTACTTCAAACACAATCATCCATATAAAAGCAACTAAAACGGCTATAAACCAAAAATTTGTCAAAAACAAAGGAGAAGTTAGTATTATGCTGACAAAACACCAGGCATCCATTGCCTCGTTATTGGCATTGGGTTTCATCACTTGTTCTCCACATCTTACGCACCTTTCTGCTGTGGGACTTATAAACAAGCCACATCTTCGGCACTGATACATTCCGTTAGGTAAAATATTGGGCGTTGGAGGACAAGTATATCTAGGATAAGTATTCTGTGGATTTGAGTTCCTTGTGATGTCTTGAGGCATCGGTCGATTTTGATAAGTGTTCATACTTGAGTTATTATTCATTTGATTCATTTCCTATCTCCTCTATAATATAATGTATTAATACTACCACGCATTTTCCCAAATTACCATATATTATGACAAAAAATTTGACTTCTATTTTAATTTATTTGCACATATAATATAAGTATACAAATGATAGCAAATTTGTATGGGAGGGTTAAAAATATGGGAAATAACATGATTTCAAAAGAAAAAGGAGAACTTGTAAAGGAAATTGACCAACTCCTACAAGTTCTCCCCCAAAAGGAATGTCAAAGAGTCTATGAAATACTAAATCAATTATACTTCACTTAGCTCTGACATTGTATAAGGTTATTAATCAGATCAAGTACAGCTTTCTTATGACCATCTGTAAGCAAGTTGTACTTTTTCATTACTTCCATGCTTTCATCATTTCTCTTCTCAACCTTATCCCAACCAACAACATCTTCTGGCGGAATATTTAAGGCTTCTGCAAATTTCATCAACATGCTTACATCAAGTGTTTTTATTGCACCTGTTTCATATTTTTGAATAGTTGCTTCGGTGAGACCAACCTTTCCAGCAAGTTCCCTCATACTCATTCCTTTTGCTAACCTATAATTGCGGATGTTGTTACCAACTCTCAATCCGAACTGGCTAGCCATGATAATTACCTCCTTTCTTATTTGATACTATAATACTATCATATTATGATAGTTTTGTAAACATTTATTGTAAAAAACTTTCATAAAACGATTGACGAAGCAATCGTAATATGATATATTATAATCACGATATGAAAGAAAGGAGGGTACAATATGAACTTGCCAAAACTCAAGGGAGTAATAAGAGAGAAAGGAAAGAATTATTGCCAGTGTGCAAGCGCTATTGACAAAAGCATTGCTACATTCAATTCAAAAATGAACGGCAAAACGGACTTTTCTATCACTGAGCTTGAAGATCTTGGAAATTTTCTTGGTATGACGGACGTGGAAAAATCAGATATTTTTTTACACTAAAACTATCATGTGATGATAGCGTGTATCACATCGAGATAGAAAGGAGAACAATGAACGAGTTACAAATATTCAGTAGCAACGAGTTTGGAGAAATCCGAACTATAGAAATTGATGGTAAGCCATTTTTTGTTGCAACTGACGTAGCAATGGCACTAGGGTATGCAAACCCACGCAAGGCAGTAAAGGACCATTGTAAGGGAGTAACAAAACGTGACACCCCTACATCTAGTGGTATGCAGCAAATGTCTTACATAAATGAGGGAGATTTGTACCGACTTATTATGAAGTCTAAGTTGCCTAGTGCTGAAAAATTCGAAAACTGGGTAATGAACGAGGTTTTGCCGTCAATTCGCAAAACAGGCGGCTACAATAAGCCACTTACAACGCTGGAACAGATTCAGTTACTTGCTCAAGGTAATACAGAGCTTGCAGAGAGAGTAGATAAGGTTGAGGACAAGATAGGTAGTCTTGAAAATGATATGCCGTTGTACGGATGCGAGATTGACGAAGTGCAGAAACTCGTCAAGTGCAAGGCGGTGTCGGTACTAGGTGGCAAAGATAGCGAGGCTTACGCGGACAGGAGCATAAGATCGCAGACTTTTAAGGATATATATTGCCAACTTAAGAGAGAGTTCGGTTGCGTAGCCACATATAAGAGTATCAAGCGCAGGTACATAGACAATGTGAGAGAGTTTATTGACAGTTACTCAGCACCAATGGCATTATCCGAGCAGATCAGCGGTGCTAATGCTCAGATGAATATGGGTCAGTATTGTGATGCCAGGAGGTGAGTGATTGCGTGGGAAGAAATTTAGACACGATTATAATTCGAGTCTTGTGCACACTGATGGCCATTATGTTTTATGTGGCCATCATATTCGTACCTGTAGGGGTGGAACTATTTAACATTCATTTACCCATTTGGATGAAGATATTGATTATTTTGGTACTTGCAGAATTGGTTCTTACAATGCTGGTAGTTGAGCAAAAGATGGAAACTATAGAGGAGGAAAGGAATGAGAGAAAAAAATATTAGTGATTGGTCAAACAATAATGCGGTGATCGCTGGATGTGTTATTGACACACCTATATATGAGTTTTCAGTAGGTAATAAGTCGTATTATCGCGTGATTATAAGTGCAAGGCGGCTGAGTGGAACAGAGGATTTAGTGCCTTGTTATATTGAAGATAGTAAGGTCTCATATATCAGCAGATTTGATTATGTAGAGGTAGTCGGGCATATCCGCACTAAGCATGTTGTCGATTCAACAGGTGTAAATCACACAAAAGTATATATAGAGGTGCATGAGGTCAATCCTTATACATGCGATAAAAACAGAGTCGATTTTATTGCCCACAAATTTGCTGATATAGAAGTTAGGTTTACACCTAGAAGTTACAGGGTTAGTGATACTAGAGTAATCAATAATCTTCCTAATAGGATTGGAAATCTGATTCCTATTCTTTTATGGAGTAACAATGCTGAACTATTTGCAAGAGTACCGCTTAACTCGATTGTCGGCATATCTGGCAGATTCCAATCAAGGGAATATAGCAAGTTGTATGAGGATGGCACGGAAAGGAAGAAGACAGCTTATGAGATATCTGTCTCAAGATTCAAAGTGCTTGAAGAAAGAAAGGAGAACAAGGAAGATGGAAATTAAATGTGAGGGAACATGCAATAACAATGGCATGGATAGTACGTATGCTGTAACCATTCCACGTGATAGATATGAGGAATTAATAGATATGGAGACAAGAGCTGATGTGATTATAAGTATGGCAAGGAAAGAAAAGTATATAGATGTAGACATGCTACTTATTATACTTGGTGAGTCACCGTTGGAGGTAGATAAAAAATGAGAATCAGTTTGAAAAAGTTAATTTTAGAAAACTTTATGTGTTATGCGCATAAGGAAATTATTTTTGGGGATAACACTAAGATTGCCGCTTCCAATGGCAAAGGAAAATCCTCAATAACTAACGCTTATATGTGGCTGTTGTTTAATTGTGATTATCAGCTCGCCGATAATCCACCTATTCGCCGTATGGTTGATGGCAAGACTGTAGATGACACTGATGTATCGGTCACAGCCGTGTTTGACGTTGAAGGCAAGGAAGTTGTCATGCGTAAGTCTCAGAAGAGGAAATATAGCAAAGATGGCAGCAGCTACAAGGATGATAATTCCTATTCAATTAATGATGTGCCTAAGACATTAAGGGATTTTAATGCATATCTTGGCGCTGATATGTCTATTCTCAAGATGTGTAGTAACATCAATGCATTTCTGGCAAAGAAACCGGCAGAAATGAGAGAATTTCTGTTTGGATTAGTAGATGGAATATCAGACGTTGACGTCGCAAAAAGTAAAGTTGAACTTGCTGAATTTGTTCCACTCCTTGAAAAGTATACGGCAGACGAGCTTTCAGCAATGAATAAGGCTACAAAGTCCAAAGTTGCAAAAGAACTACCGGTTCTTGACGGACAGATAGCAGAAAAGGAAAGAGATATACAGATCAAACAGTCAATAGATATATCCGCTTTGGAATTGCAGAAAAATGCAATTAAAGAAAAGTTGAGCAAGGTTGAGGAAGATCAGCTGGACATGGACAAGGTAACTGCTGAACATGATGAGATTGCGGGCAAGATTCTGAAATTAAAATTCAAAATATCTGCGATGCAGAACAAAGCAAATGAAAATCTTGATTGCAAGAGATCAGCACTTAGAAGTGCGATAAATGATTGCAAAGCTACTCAGATGAGTGTAATCCAGGGGATTTCTGATAACAACGGGGATATCAACCAATCAACAAGAACTTTGGGTATTTTAAGGTCAAAGAAGGAAAAACTTGTTGCTGAATGGAAATCCGTTAATGCCGAGAAATTTAACGAACTTACTACTGTGTGTCCGACTTGCCGTAGAGAGTTACCAATAGAAGATATTGAAAAACTTAAAAGTGATTTTGTTCAGAATAAATCTGAACGGCTGGCAGCAGTTGAAGCAGAGGGAAAAGCTATTGCCAAAAAAATCAGTGAGGATGAGGAATGCATAGAGAGGTGTAAGGAATGTAATAAGATCAACCAACAAACCCTTACCGAAACAGACGCAAAGATTGCCACATTAGAAGAAGAATATAAGGCACTTCCAGCGTTTGTTGATATATCAGGTGATGATGAATATATCGGTGTGATGGCACAGATAGAAGCACTTGAAATCAATATGGCTGGTATGGAGACAACAACAACAAGAACAAGGCTAAAATCTGAAGAAACTACACTCAGGCAGGAGTTAGCTGAGTGTGAAGCCGAGATCGCTAAGTCTGATGCAGAAGCTGATGAAACAAGGCTTGAAGAGTTGCTGGCTAATAAGCGCAATCTTGGACAGGCTCAAACGGATGCGCAGAAGATTCTTGATTTGTTAGATGATCTTGATAAGGCCAAAAATGAAGTTCTCACAAGTGAAATAAACAAACATTTTAATTTGGTAAAGTGGCAGTTATTTGAATTCGCTAAAAACGGTGGATATAAGTCAACATGTATTCCTACCATAGATGGCAAGAGCATTCTTACCACGATGAGTAACAAGGGAAATAGGATTCTTGGTAGGATTGATATTTGTAATAGCATTCAGCGGATTAGCAATGTTGCTTGTCCTATGTGGCTTGATGATGCAGAGAGTCTTGATTCTGCAAATCAGCAGAACGCTGTAGATATGGTGGATAGTCAGATAATAATGCTGGCAGTAAACGACAATAAAGAGTTGGAGGTAATGTGATGAGTAAGGCATTAGAAGTAGCAAGAGAACTTGTAAGGCAGCTTGAAGAAGCAGAAAGAAAGAACAAGGTAGAATTATCAACCTTAGCACCCGGAGATGTGTTTGAGATTGGGAAGAATGACTTTATTGTGCTTGAACAGATGAGTTCCGTAACCAAGGTTATTTCCAAGGATTTTATGGCCGAAGACATAGTTTATGATGAGGATTCAAGAGATTACAACGAATCCAACCTTAAGAAAGTGATTGAGGATAAGATTCAGCCGATAATTGAGTCTGAGGTCGGAGAAAACAATCTTGTTGAACATACTGTTGAGTTAACATCAGTTGATATGCAGCATGAATTTGATGATTGTAAATGCAAGGTAAGACCTATTACTTTTGATGAGGCTAGGAAGTACAACAACTTACTTCCTAATAAGGACTTGGGCGATTGGTGGTGGACATGTACTCCTTGGAGTACTAAGGAAAGAGGTTGGAGTTATGGCATCACCGTTGTTTCGTCCGCTGGCAGTATCGGCGGCAACGTCTGTCGCGACGGCTACGGCGGCGGCGGTGTTCGCCCGGTTTGTATCTTAAAATCTAATATCTTTGTATCAAAGAAAGGGGAGTAATTATGGCAACATTAACAATGAGAGTATTACAGGAACAGATTAATGATCTCAGAAATGAGATTGCAGTGTTAAAGGCAACCTCAAAGTCAATCAATCTTCTGGAAGGGCTCGGTATTGGAGATACATTTAAACTTGTAGATACAACGTGGAAGATTCTTGATATCACAAGTGCTGGATATATTTGTCTGGCTGATAACATTGAAGATATGGAGTTTGATTCAAATTCAAACAACTGGGAAAACAGTGGTCTTCGTGGCTATCTTAATGGGGAGTTTTATGAAAAGATGGCCGCAGAAATAGGATCGGAAAATATAATTCCATTTGAGAGAAATCTTTTATCTCTTGACGGTCAGACAGAATATGGCAAGTGTGAGGATAAGGTTTCTCTTCTTACTGTTGACGAATACAGAAAGTATAGAAGTCTCATACCAAACACTAAAGATTATTGGTGGTGGCTTGCCAGTCCTTGGAGTACACCATGCAACGATTATAAAAGAACCGTTGCCGTTGTTTCGTCCGCTGGCGATATCTACGGCCGCGACCGCTGTTGCAACGACATCGGTGTTCGCCCAGTTTGTATCTTTTCATCTTCAATCTTTGAATCAGGAGATTAAATGATATGGCAGAGAAAGAGTTTGGAGTGATTTCACAGGCAAAGAATTTGGCTGAACACACATTCCGCATAACTTCAAATTGTAATAGATACCCAAAGAAATACAGATTTTCGCTTGTTGACAAAATGCAGAATAAGGCATTGGAAATATATGAATATTTGTATGAAGCAAATAGGACGAATTGGGAAACTTGCCTTGAAGAGAGATCAGAACTGCAAACAAAAGCTATAACGCATTGCGACGAACTTTTATTTTACATTGAATTATCAATGAAATTGAACATTATCAATGTAAAAAGCATGGAGTATTGGTCAAAAATGGTTACTGATGTTAAGCATATGACAATTGCTTGGAGGACAGGCGACAAGAAAAGATTGGCAAGCAATGACAGTAAATAAAAATATAGGTTACGCACTGTTTAGGCCGTTGTTTCGTCCGCTGGCAATATCAACAACAACAACTGTAACAACAACAACGGTGTTCGCCCATTCTGTATCACACAGACAGTAAGAGTAGGCATTAAGCCGAAATCAGATAAAGATACAAAAAAGTGTGTGACCTTTCCAAAAAGGATAAATACAAAGGAATTTTTACTATGGATAAAGATGTTATATGTGATTATGGAAACCTGTATAAAGCATATAAAAAAGCTAAAAGTGGTAAAAAACATAATTCAAGCACTGCAAAATTTGAAGCAATGAGTCTTGAAGGACTTCATATGTTGAAAAAACAACTTGAAAATCAGACATATCGGATGAATCCGTACAATGAATTTAAGGTCTACGAACCTAAAGAAAGAGTGATTAAGTCGTGTTCGTTCAAAGATAAGGTAGTTCAGCATTGCTTATGTGACAATATTTTGCTTCCAAGGTTGAAGTATGAATTTATAAAAACAAACTACGCAGGGCAACTCGGCAAAGGAACCCACTTTGGCATGGATTGTTTGAAAGAACACATGCTTGAATTTTATAGTCAGCACGGTCTTGACGGCTGGATTTTGAAGTGTGATATTAAAAAATTTTTCTATCAGATAGATCATAAAGTGTTGAAAGATATAGTCGATTACTATTTTGATGACGAATACACGAAATGGCTGAATCGTCTATACATTGACAGCACTGCTGGTTTAGGACTGCCACTTGGAAATCAAGTAGCGCAAGTATATGCGTTGCTTATGCTAAATGGGTTAGATCATTTTATAACCGGTGAGCTAGGAATCGAATTGTATGGTAGATACATGGATGATTTTTATCTGATTGCACCAAGCAAAGAATACTTGAAACATTGTCTGGATTGCATAAATCAATTTGTAGCGAGCCTGGGATTATCACTTAATGGTAAGACACAGATAGTTCCGTTTAAAAACGGAATTTTATTTACAGGTTTCCATCACTATGTAACGCAAGATGGAAAGTATATACGGAAATTGAATGGTGCAAATAAGCGCAAAATTCGTAAAAAGTTAAGAGCTTGGGCGAAACTTGTTAATAATGGCAAGATGACAAAACAAAAGTTTTATGAAAAATATGGTGCTTGGAAAAATCATGCATTACATGGAAATTGCATAAAATTGTGTCATTCAACGGATGTGTATGTGGAGGAATTGTTAAATAAATCAAGTAAAATAAGGAGAAATAAATATGGCTAAGTGCGACAAAGGATTTGTTGAAATCAATGGCACCAAGAATGAAGTTGCAGCTGAAACAGCAGTATTACTTAAATCTTTACGTAAACATATAAGTGAGGACGAGTTTAAAGAGGTTATTGAAAACTCAAAAAAGACTGATGATGAGATTGAGGCAGAAGCCAGGGAAGTCAAGAAAAAAATTATTGCAGAAATTTTAAAAGAAGTACTACATGAGGAGGGCAAATAAATGGAAGATAGTACACAGATAGTTGCAACAGAGCAAAAGAAAGAGGTAACTACGTCAAACAAGGTGACTGATTACAGTCTTGGTATATTTGGCACATCCGATAACTTTATCATGGCAATGCAGATGGCTAAGGCATTGGCTGAGTCAACTATTGTACCACAGACATATCAGAAGAATCCGTCTAACTGCCTTATCGCTATTGAACAGGCACAGAGAATGAGAATAAGCCCCCTTATGGTCATGCAGAACCTGTACCCTATACAGGGCAGACCATCATGGAGTTCTCAGTTCCTCATTGCTCAGGTCAATAACAGTGGTAAATACGATATGGAGTTACAGTATGAGGAAACCAAGGATGCAAACGGCAAACCTTTCTCATGCACTTGTTGGACCTTAAAAAAAGGCAGGAGAGTAGAGGGTATGACTGTAGATATGCAGATGGCTAAAGATGAGGGCTGGCTTGGCAAGAATGGTAGCAAGTGGAAAACAATGCCACAGCTTATGCTTAGGTATAGGGCGGCTTCTTTCTTTTCGCGTCTTAACTGTCCTGAATTAACAATGGGATTGTACACCAAGGAAGAAGTCGAGGATGGCGATTTTAAGGAGTATACAGTTGAGGATGTATCAACACAGGTGCAGAGCGATCTTGAAAATGCAAATTCACAGGAATTTATTGATAACGAAGATGAGGACGAAGAAGTACCAGAGTTTGCAAAGTAAGGAGTACATATGAGGAAAGATCGCTACGGAGAAGTGCTCTCAGGTAGAGTAAATGTAAGAAAGGAGTTTTTCAATTGAGAATAGTTTCGCAAGATGGAACGGTAGATTATCCATACGAAAATAGTGTGGTATTTCTTGATCATAGGTTTGAATATGCCGTATCGATTCAAGTGATTGGATGTAATGAAATTGAAGTACTAGGTAAATATTCTACAAGAGAAAAAGCAGTTAAGGCTATAGAAGAATTAAGATACGCATATATGTGCCATAATCGTTTTATGCATGTTACTGTTCTTCCTGATTACGTTTCAGAAAAGACACTTGACAACGTGTGTGGAATATATCGTTTTCTACAGGATGATGAAGTAGAGGTATAAGCATGAAACTTAAATGCATTTCTACTGGCAGCATTGGTAATTGCTATTTACTCACAAATGCAAGTAATCAAACGCTTATCCTTGATTGTGGAGTGTCAATTAAAGATATACAGAGAAGTCTTGATTACAACATTAAAGATGTCGCTGGTGCCATTGTAAGTCATGCTCACGGAGATCACATCAAGGCGGCAGTTGATTTGGGAAAACTGGGTATACCAGTGTGGAAACCGTTTGAATCTGTTAGTAAGGCTGTAAAAATGAGAGAGTTTACAATTCGTTGTTTTTCTCTCCCACACAACGGCACTCCCAATTACGGTTTTTTAATCAAGGTTGATGGACAAAAAATGTTGTACATGACGGATTTTGAGTATTGTCCGGTTACATTTAAAAAGCAAAATATCGACCATATGCTAATCGAATGTAATTACATCAAAGATATGGTCGATACTGATGCTCCGAATTACACTCATAAGATACTTGGTCACTGTGAATTAGCTACTTGCAAGGAATTTGTTAGGGTAAATGCTACAAATAACCTACAGAACGTTATATTGTGCCATTTGGGAATTGATACAAGCAATGCCGACAGAATGGTTGCTGAGATATGTGAAGTGGCTAAAAGCGCAAATGTGGACGTTGCAAGAGCCGGAGCAGAATGGCGGTTGAGAGCAAAGGATGAATGTCCATTTTAAGCAGAAAGGAGTACAAAAGATATGGCGAAAGCAAATGAAAAAGTACATGAGTACAGAATGTCCGGTGCAGCTTGGTTGTTAGAGATTATCAAGCGTGAGGGCATAGAGGAAGCAGAAAAGGAACTAGCCAAACGTAGAGCATGTTTTGTCCCACTTGAAATTCCAACGTCAAAGATGCGTGAATTTGAGGAGAAAGTCAAATGGAACACGATAGATACAGTAGTCTTATTATCATGTGCAACATTGCATGATGAATTTGGGTTTGGCCATGATAGATTATGTAGGTTTATTGAGCGCTTTATGCTTAAAACTTCTTGCCTTGCTGACGAAGATGTGAAGTGGCAGGACTATATAGATACATTACAGGAAGAGGTTGGAATAACTTTTACAATTAGAGAGAATGGAGAGAAATAGTATGAACAAAGTAATTATGATGGGTAGGCTTACCCGTGATCCGGAAATTAGATATTCACAGAATGGCGATCAGATGTGTATAGCTAGATATACATTGGCTGTAGATCGTAAATTTAAGAAACAGGGTGATGGACAGACAGCGGATTTTATCAACTGCATTGCATTTGGCAAGAGCGCTGAGTTTGCAGAGAAGTACCTTAAACAGGGCACTAAGATTGCCATAACAGGCAGAATCCAGACTGGTAGCTACACGAATAAGGATGGTAATAAGGTATACACAACTGATGTTGTTGTTGAGGAACAGGAATTTTGTGAAAGCAAAAACGCAAATAACAGCAATAGTCAGCAGTCCAATACAGCAAATGCAAGCAATCAGCCAAGTTCTGGCAACGACTTTATGAGCATACCAGAGGGCATAGAGGATGATTTACCGTTCAAATAGGAGTGAGTGATATGAATAAACATACAATGTCAGACTTATATTCAATGCAAGCTGCTCCGCTTTCTGTGAAAATAAAGATGACAGCTAGAAGAATAAGGGACTGGGTGGATGAGTTTGGACAGGATGGAGTCTATGTGTCATTCAGCGGCGGCAAAGATAGTACAGTCCTTGTAGATATAGTGCGTAATGTGTGTGGGTACAAGAATATTCCACTAGTATTTGTTGATGTGCCAACTCAATATCCTGAATTAAAAGAGTTTGCCTTGACATTTGATAATCTTGTGATTTTGAAACCTAAAATTTCATTTGCACAGGTTTGTGAAAAGTATGGATTTCCGATGATTAGCAAGGAAGTGTCAAATTGTGTAAGTGGTGCAAGAAAATATATTAAATGCCTTGACGGTCAAAAATCTAACAATACAATCTTAACAGACAGACAGACAATTCCATATGCTTGCTATATGGCAGACCTGCTAGGAATAGACAGGAGAATAAACAAGCAGAACGAAAAGTACAAGAGTTTGCAGATGGGGGTTATCCCTAGCGGTTCAGAATACAGGTTACGCAGACTGAATGGAGAACTGACAGATAGCAAAGGCAATTATAGCCAGTTTAATCAAGAAAAATATAAATTCTTTCTTGATGCACCATTTGAAATAAGCGATATGTGTTGTAATGTTATGAAGAAAAAACCAGCACATGATTACGAAAAGAAAACAGGCAGAAAGCCGATTATAGCCACCATGGCTTGTGAAAGTATTATGCGTACACAAAGATGGTTACAAGATGGCTGCAATGCTTTTAATGCCACAAGACCGCATAGCAACCCTATGAGCTTTTGGACGGAACAGGATGTGTTGCTTTACATCAAAGAAAACAATCTGCCAATATGTTCCGTTTATGGGGACATAGTAACGGATGATGAAGAAAGCGGTCAAATGACTCTTGCAGATTTTTGTGATATGGAAGAATTTGAACTTGACAGACCATATTTACATACGACTGGGTGTTCAAGGACAGGGTGCGTATTGTGTGGGTTTGGATGTCATCTTGAAAAAGATGGACAAGGCCGATTTGAGTTGTTAAAGAAAACTCATCCAAAATTTCATAATTTGTTATATATCTTGAAGAACAATGGTGTGACCTACGCAGAGGCTATTGACTGGATCAATGAACACGGAGATATGAACATAAAATATTGATTTGTGGTGAGCGGAATGGAATATAAAGGAGTGAAAGCGAATGAGCGGAATTAAAGGCTATACAGCGGAAGAAGTCGCACGAGATGAAAAGGAAAAACTTATTAGCGACTATGAACTTTGTAAGTGTAATTTAGTTAAAATAAGACAGCATGAAAAAGAAATTGCAGATATAAGACTTGCTTACAATTCAAAGATAGTAAAGTACAGGAAGGAAAGCGTAAACAGAGTTCTTGACTTCATAAGAAGTGAATATAGGGCAGGCAGAATTTGCGACCTTGAAATATTGCTTTGCCACTGTCAGAACAAGTTAAATGGCAATATTGACGGAACAGAATTAGACCTTGATGAGCATTTAAGAGGAGTTCCTTTTGAGAAAGTGGGTGATGGTGAATGAGCGCAAGAAAAGGGATAAACTTAAAGCGCGTGAAGAATCAACTTGAATTACTTGAAGGTATACTTGGGCAGGATGCTACATCGAGACGTAAGAACATATCAAGCAGGCGTGCATTAAGAATCGCTCAAGCGTGTGTTGATAAGCAGATATCAAAGCCGCTGGAGTCATGGGGCGCATATCAGTGTTGTCCTAGCTGCGGAGTGGCATATATATATTTTGATAATTACTGTCCGGTATGTGGACAGAAAATTGATCAGTAGGAGGTAGAGAACGATGAAAAGATTAACAAACAGCGATAAAGAGATACCGACATTAGTTGATAATGCCGAATATTGGCTACAGGTGTACTTTAAGCTCAAAGATTATGAGAACTTAGAGGAACAGGGAAGACTTATCAAGTTGCCTTGTAAGGTGGGAGATACCGTATATGTCAATGGCGTGAGGGGTTGTGGCGAAGCGGAGAAGTACAGGGTTATCCGAGTTGATTACCACAGTACACTAGGAACAGGGAGAAACGAGTTCTACATTGAAGCTTTGCTTTGTGCAGACCCGGATAGTGTAATAACCTTTTATGACAAGCAGTTTGGTAAAACAGTATTCCTCACAAAGTTCGAAGCCGAAGCAAAACTGAAAGAATTGAGAGGTAATCAGAATGGAAAAGTATAAATGTATTAAAGAATTTTATCTCCCAAAATATGACGAGAACGACAGCCCTACTGACGAATATGGAACAATTCACAAAGGGAGTATATACGAGTACACAGAGGGCTATATAGGTGAATCGGATATACGATTGTATTTAGAAGATGGAGACGATGACTATAGTTATCTTGATATTTCTTATGAAACATTAGAAAAGTATTTTGAAAGAATTGCATAAACTGAGAGAATTGGGAGGTGGGAAATGACAAAATTCGACAAGGACACAAACTGCCATACTTGCAAATATGGTTATTTTGAGGATGTATCTGAGGACGGCCATGATAATCTGTGCGGAAAAAGGAACTGCTATATGTGTGCTAAAATTTACGGCGAATGTGCTGATTATGAAAAAGGTACACCGCCAGAGGGAAAGGAAGGACTAGACCCATGGGAATGACAGAGGATGTAGAGAAAATGAGCGATAAGCAGACCAATGCCGACAGGATAAGGAATATGTCGGACGAAGAGTTAGCAAGCTGGTATGTAATTAAATGCGAAATTATGATGGGAATTAAATGTCAAAAGCCGTACAAAACTTGCAAAGATTGCATTTTTTCATGGCTTCAATCAGAAGCGGAATAGGAGAAAACATGGAAGATAGATATTTGTTCAAGGCAAAGAGACTTGATAACGGAGAATGGGTGCAAGGGTATCTCATATATTCTTTTACTGGTGTGCCTATTATTGTCACAGAGTATGACCATATCCTTATGCTTGTCACAAGATATGAGGTTGACCTGAAAACCATCTGCCAATACACAGGTTTGAAAGATAGAAATGGATATTTGATTTGGGAGAATGATATTGTAGATTTCTTAGGACATAAAGGGACTATTAACTTTGAATGTGGCGGTTTTGGAATTGGGTATCAAAAAAATATTGATTGGGAAGAAATACAAGCTAATATTATGCGTGTTACAGGGTGTGAAAACATTTTATATGCTTGTGAAAACGATAATTATATATCATTGTGGGAGATCTATTGGAATTTTAACGATGAGGATGATTCAATAAACACAGTAGAGGTTATCGGCAACATCTTTGATAATCCAGAGTTATTAGAAAGTGAGGAATAACATGACAGAGCGTGAGGCAAAGAAACCGCGAAAGAATGGCTTATATTCAGCGCACAATGGTATTTTTAGGAAAATTCCTGCATATACGTGCCCCTCATGTGGGAATATGTGCCTTGAAAAATGGGCGACTGAGCGGAATATTACAAGTTACTGCTGGGATTGCGGTCAAAAGTTAGATTGGAGTGATGAAGATTGAGATTAATTGATGCAGATAAACTGCTGGATGTGTTAGACAAAGTAGAACAGGACTGTGAGAATGCTTGTATTATACCCAGCTGGTCCATGGCAGTAGAAGAAATCAAGCGACAGCCAACAGCCTACGATGTGGACAAGGTTGTGGAGAAGCTGGAAACGGCGAGGGATGGCTATTCAACTGCACAGCTTATGACAGCTACTAATGATGAACTTGTTAAACGATTCATAGCAAAAGAAAAAGCAATGAATTTATCAATCGAGATTGTAAAGGCAGGTGGAAAGAACGAGTAGGCTAAATTACAAAAAAATATATGCTATAGAAAAATCCAACCGTGAAAGGCTTTTGAAAGTTAATCCAACCCTTGATGACAAGAGTGGTATATACTTTCTCACCCGGACGGATGAGGATGGCATATCTTACTTTTATATAGGTCAGGCTGTGAAAATTCTGCAGCGGATGTGTAGCCACCTTACCGGGTATCAGCACATAGACCTATCATTGAAGAAACGAGGGTTTTACAGTGCGGATAACCCTTATGGATGGCAGATTAATTTTATTCATTACCCCAAAGACGAGTTAGACCAGATGGAGCAGTATTGGATATTGCAGTACACGAAGAAAGGCTACCAGTGCCGTTACAACAAGACAGCTGGCGGTCAAGGCGAGGGCAAGGAGAAGATAAACGAATTCAGACCATCTAGGGGCTACCGTGATGGCTTAGAGCAAGGTAGAAAGAACCTTGCAAGGGAATTATCCTCTATTGCAGAAAAACACCTTAAAATTGAAATTAGAGCGGATAAGGTAAACAATAAGGTGTCACAGAGACAGTATGAGAAGTTTATGGATTTGTTGAAAGTGGGTGAAAGTAATGAATGAGAGAGACCATAAGGCTGGTTTTAGCCTAACAAGAAAAATGTTAGAAGAAAACAGAAAAGCTGGGTATGAACACGGATATTTAGTTGGTTATAACAAGGCTGTTGATGACACTATAAAATCCATTAAAGAAGAATATGTCTTTACAATCTTGGAAGAAGAAAAGATTGACGAAATAGCCGAACAACTGAAAGGAGAGAAGCAGAATGAAGATTTTAAGCAAGAAGAAATATAACAAACTCATTGAAGATTTTGAGAAATTGCAGGAAAAGGTTGAGGAACTCAAAAGGATAAATGAGAGTATCGGGAAAAAGCTGGAAGATAAAAAGACAAGTTGCAAGCTGAATAATGGTAAGGATTTTTGCTTTAAATGCGAAAACTCTTACAGATACAAGACATACTGGGGAGCGACAGAATACGAAAAATGCGGTTGCTTACTTGACGTGCCTTGCGAGAGTTTTGAAAGAAAAGAAGATAACTAACTAAAAATCAAAGAAAGGAATAGGTTGTGCGCACATAAAACCGAGGTTTCCTTTGGGTTGGTTTATGAAAGTACATTGTTTATTTGAACAGTCAGGCACATTCAAGAATGCTTTCAAAAAGTAT